>Ga0326511_10000624_pt1 | contig 31251 bp, 65 predicted proteins | sample 0_2496_0518_D_FD_203701 | JGI IMG/M metagenome (GOLD analysis project Ga0326511, IMG submission 203701) | Bovine rumen microbial communities from UC Davis, California, United States - 0_2496_0518 | ecosystem: Host-associated > Mammals > Digestive system > Stomach > Rumen | place: USA...
TAAATAGAATGAGACGGTCCTGCGCTGCCGCACCCTAGCGTTATCGCGTTTTATTTTATCGTTACCGTTTTCCGCTATCTCCTTAATTGGTAACTGCGCGCATTATCTCATTGTCAAAGTTCATACCTTTCCCATCTTTCTATATATATTATAACAAATTTTTTTGAAATTGTCAATATAATCCCGCATATCAACTTTCCCCAAATCTCTCTTACTCTTGGAACTATAGTGTAGTTAACACGTTGCTCCATTTTGTAAAGTTTCCAGTGGATTCCCTTTCTCTTTTTCGAAAATTAGAATGCGCGGCAAATTCATTTAAAATATTGGCTTCTCGACCTAATTTAATAAAATTATTACTTGAATATTTTAAAAAAATATGTTATAATATTAGGGAGGGCGGGTGGGGTGAACCTTTTTAGCTGCCATGAAGTATATCTACTTTCAAAAAAATCTGGCTCTCCTGTGAGACTATAGTGTAGTTAGCATGTCGCTCAATCTTCAAAAGTTTTTAGTAGACCTATGAAAAAGAGAAAGAAAAATTTTTTGCAAGGCAAATAGAATTAAAATAGAGGCTTCTAGATTAAAGTATATAAAAATCTATATATAGGTATAGCGCATCTTTTCTTCTTGACTGTTAATGCTAGCATTAACAATCTGCGGTCAAAGAAAAAATGTGTTTTTTTTATATTATATCAAAAAAAATTTTAATTGTCAAATGTGCAACTTTCAACTAAATAGGCGCGCATATGGGCTTTTTATTCTAGCCTCTTGGAACATGCGGTCAAAAAAAAGATGCTTTTTTTTGAAATTATATCAAATTTTTTTTTAATTGTCAAGTGCGCGCTGTTTTAACCACCACCCCTATTGCGTTCAACTTTCAACCAAAAACCGTCGCATATGGTGGTAAAATTTTCCAACGGCATTTTCAACGAGCCGGAGCGACGCAGGGCTATAGTAAGCGACACGCTAGCCTCCAACTTTCAACCAAATAAGCGCGCATATGGGGGTAAAAAACTAGGTTAAAACGGACGGAAAAGGTAACAAAAAGTTACAAAAAGGTTACAAAACAGTAACAAAAGTTTACAAAACGGTTACAGATTGTTAAATTTTTAACAGGGGAGGGGTAGTTGGGCAAAGTATACAGTTTCGGGAAAATAAAAAAGGGCAAGTTTGTGCGAAATTTTAGTTGACAAATTTTCAAATATATGATATAATGGAAGTTCGGCCTTCAGCGGCCGGCAGGGATGCGTTTAAAACCCGGATAAGCTTTTTATCCGGGCTACCTGTTAAATTATTAACTTTCAAAAAAGGGGTTGACATTTAGAAAGGTTAGTAGTATACTATTAAATGTAAGGGGGACAGAAACCTCCAAAAAATTTGAAAGGAATTGATACTATGGCTGAAATCGTGTATGATATTGTGGAGACTATCGGTGTTGTTGATAGCGGTAATAAGACTCTTGAGCTGAACCGCATTTCGTGGAATCATCGCGCCCCTGTGTTCGACCTGCGCAAGTGGGATGAAACTCATGAGAAGATGGGTAAGGGTGTCACGATGAACGAAAGCGACCTGCGTGGTCTGTATGATATTCTGAGAAAATATTTCGAGGAGGAGGAGTAAGCAATCGCTTACTCTTTGCCCGGGCATTATTCAAAGGGGTGTATTATTATACACCCCTTATTTATCATTCCAAAAATCTTCTATATCCTGTAAGGCAGGTTTATTAGGATTGTCAATAGTAGACATACTATCTGCTTCTTGTATATTATCTACATCCCATACATCCATACCGAATCCATCCTCAGTAAAAAATGGACATTTAGTATGAATAGCATCCCAAAATTTATGTTCTGCTTCATCAGCATTTTCTGCTTCAACTGTTACATAACCAGAAAAATCAATCCAAAATTCCTTCATTTTTATTTCCTTTCCAAAATAATATAGAATTTACCTAAACCAAATTCATGATACCCAATGTCCCCACCAAGAAAAGTCTGTCATGTACTTTCCAAAACAAATGTTCATAATTGCCCCTCCTTAATAAGTGTCAAGCCCAAGAAGTTCACCTTCCCAAGTTTCCATCCGCTCAATAAAGCGCAATTCCTTGTATTCAAAGCCATACATATTAACAAGGCAATTATACGCCGCGTCAAGCGTGGTTTCCTCACAAAGAATCTGTTCACCCTCATTATCACTATCTTCGGTCAACTCAAAAAGAAAATCATAAAACTTCATTTTTTATTCTCCCTTCGTTTTTTGTAATTTAATTATAGCACACTTTTTATAATTTGTCAATAGGTAAAGTACCGAAAGTTTCTTCTAAACTTGCGAGAATAGAACAAAGGGCTCCCTCTTCTTTATCTGCTGTTATCTGTATTTTATTCAAAGGACATTTGTCGCAAGTATCAAAATTATTAGCCAAACATTCACGATAAATTTTATAGAATCTTTTAAAATCTTTATCGGTCATTTTACAGCCCCTCCTTTTCCATAATTTTATCAATAGCGGTAGCATCACCACGAAGCGCATAAACCAAAAGATTATGAGCAAAGATTAATGCGCTTTTAGTCTGCGGTGAATGCGCATTATTAATACGATGCTTAAGAATTTTCAAAACACAAACAAAAAGATAATTTTTATCCATTTTATTTATTTCCTTTCACTTTATCTCTTGGAACAATTATAGTATAACACATAGGATACTGTTTGTCAAGTGCCGTTACCAAATTTTTTACATTTAATTGTTAAATTTTTGGTAAGCGCAGTTTGCCCGGGCCTTGATTACTGATTGTAATCAATCAGTAATCTTGGGAGCCCACAACCTACCATCTACATCAGGATTGCGAGATAAACAGTAAAAATAAATTAATTTTTCAATGCGTACATCTTCTAAAGCAGTATGTTTTTCCTCAAAATCTTCTTTACCTGTAATGTAACGATAAAGAATTTCTGCGGTAAAACGAGGCTGCCCCCAGCAAGTAACGTAACCATTATCATTACAATACTTATTGTAATCAACGTCATCTTTTAACACAGCTCTTGCCATTTTAAGAGTGTCCAGCCATTCAGCGCCCCAAGGCAAGACGAAACGGAATTTACTGGTAGTAATATAACGCTGGGTCAAATGAAGCGCCCGATAATCAAAACGAGCATTGTGAGCGCATACAGCATCACAGTTGTGATAACTATAAGCACCATACAACCGCTGTTTGATACTATACCACGACATTAAATCACGAGCACCCATTTTGATTTCATCCCAATACTGCGGGATTTTATCAGCAAAGTAAGCGTTTTCCATAAGTTCTTTATCAAGGAAAATGTCAGAATTTACCATAGACGCTTCATCAAGGACAAGTCCTGATTCATCAAAAATTTGAAAGCCCACATCATAAGCAATAGGGTCTTCAAGGCTATTACACGTTTCAACATCGAGCATCATAATGTTCATAATTTTTATATTTCCTTTCTTTTAATTACATAAGAATTATACCACCAAAAAAAAGAAAAGTCAATACTTAATTTTTAAAATTATCATCATATTCCCAAAAATAGCCATACGCACTTTGTCTTCTACCTTTACAGTTAGCAATAATATTTTGGCATCCAGCTACACCCATAGCCCGGGCTGCGTCAGCAAATGAATTAAATTTCTAAATTCTCTAATGTGTTTGTTTATCACATTGCCAAACAGCTTTGCTCAAACCTAATTTGATATTTTTTTCTTTTTCTATCCATTCTAAATTAGTATAACAATTATTTGAAGTATTTTTATCAATGTGATTTACTTCTGGTAAATTATTTGGATTTGGGACAAAAGCTGTTGCTACAATTCTATGTAATGGATAAGTACCTACAGAAGTAGTATTATCTTTATGTAATCCAACAAAAATAATATAATAAGGTTCTTTATCCAATAATCCTTTTTTCCATTTGTCTCTTAAAACTTGTGAATTATAACGTTTACACTAGGTTAAGTATTTTTTACTATATTCAGACCATACCTATCCATCACTCTAAATATAATAATAATCTTTAACTTTTTCATAACCAGGTAATGATTTTATCTATATTCTGTCCATTTATAAAAAACTCCTTTTAAAAATAGTTTTGACACCGTGTCATACTATTTTAAAAATTTTAATAATGTTTAAATTTCTCTTGTCCAAAATTTTTTATATACTTATTATACGCCATAATGTTTGACTTGTCAATAGTATTTTGAAGAAAAATTTCTTGATTGACATAATCTTCTCGTTCTTTGCGGCGTTCCTCATACTCAAAGTATGCCGCTCGCAAGAACCTATAAATAAAATACAAACCTATTACCATAAGGAAAAACCAAGAGATGGGATTATCAGCCATTAAGCGCACTTCCTTTCTGTTCCACTATTAGAATTATAACACATAAATGCGATTATGTCAAGTACTTTATGTGCCCGGGCGCAACCCCTACCTATTTAGTAGGGGTTTGCTGGGGTTGGATTAGGCAAGGGAGAAATAAGCCTTGCCCTTTTCCTCGGTGCGTACCACCTGGCCGCTACCTTTAGCGCCCAACTGTGAAAGCAGAGCGCTCACCCGCTGGGGAGAAGTCGTAGGCTCAAAGCAATCAAAGGTCGTCAGCATATCGCCAATGGTGTACCGCTTACCAACTTCCATGTTAGCAAGGATACCTTCCTTGACAACTTCATTCTTCTCCTGCTGGGGAGTCAGCTTGCGAGGGGCATCGGACTTCTTGTCCGCCTGCTCAATCTTATGAGTCAGGAAGTCAACCAGCGTGTCAAGATTAGGCTTGACAATAGCCTTGTCACCAGTCTTGGAGACAGTCTCATATTTTGCTTCACCAGTCTCAATCAAAGAAATGAGAGCGGAAAAAGCCTGCTTCTGTGTAAAGGGGAAAGTAACACGAGTAGCCATAGTATCTACCTCTTTCAAAAGATTCTACCCACCAGATTCTAAAGCCTTTTAGTGGAACAAGGCTTGTAAGTATCTCTCTCACTTACAGTTATTATTATAGCAGGTTTTTTCTAAAAATCAAGTAGTTAAATTGTACAAAAAAATATTATAAAATTGTGCAAAATGCCAGGCGCCCGGGCGAAAAGGGTGAAAAAGTTCTCACTTTTTCACTCTTTTCTCGATTAACTGTAAATCAAACTCTTTATCGTTCGATTTGAAATGTATCATTCTGTTTTTGTTGGTAATTTCTACCTCACCACAGTAGGTGATTTCTCCATTTAACTCAAACTCACAAGAGTTTTCAAGAAAATCAGCAAGGACAGCAACAAGGGCTTCTTTCAGCTCATTGGGCTTGCGCTCACGCTTAACACTGATACCCTTTTTATGGTCAATCTTGCGGTTCATGTCCTGTACAACCTTTTTCTGCTCTTCGGTCAGGTCATACTCAGTTTCCTTGCCATCTTCTACATCACAGTCATATTTGATAAGGTCAATAGCTTCCTCACGATTGCATTTGTTAACTTTCATGTATTCAGCAATCGTGCGCTCATTCATAATAGGTTTTGCCATTTGAGATTCTCCTTTCCCTTAATCTACATTCATTATAGCACGATACCCGACATCTGTCAAGTACCATTTATCATAAAACTCCATATTAGCAGGATCGTTAATAGTGACATACTGAATTAATCCAGCATCTTTCAATTTGCTCATGGTATCAAGAAATAATTTATCACAAAGCCAAATCCGTAAAGAACCAGCGATTTCACGTTTGCGGGAGCCAGGATAACGATTAAGGCAAGCTAAAATTTTTTCTTCCATTTAATTCAATTCCTTTCTTTTTCGGTATAATCATTATACCCCCTATACCGATATTTGTCAAGTCAATTTTGGGAAAAATTTTTGTGCATATTTTTGTGTATTTTGCCGATTGATTTTTTCGCTAGAATATATTATAATAGAGCCAGGGCGCCCGGCGCTGGTGGAGGGGGCGCTCTGTATAATTATCCACTTTCATTCATCCCGGGCGGTAAAGCGCCCCCGAAGGAGCGCCCACCACAAAAGAAAGAAAGAAAGGAGAGAAGAAGTTATTGGTGCGGGTAGGGGGATTTGAACCCCCGACCCCTTGATTAAAAGTCAAGTGCTCTTCCATCTGAGCTATACCCGCAAATGGTTGCGGTTTAAGGATAACCGCAAACCCCGCTGGGGAACTTACTCCGCGAGAGCGAAGTAAGCTTTACCCTTTTCCTCGGTACGAACAATCTGACCAGTGCCCTTAGCACCGAGCTGGGACAGAAGAGCCGAAACACGCTGGGGAGAAGTCGTAGGCTCAAAGCAGTCAAAGGTCATCAGCATATCACCGATAGTATACTGCTTGCCGACTTCCATGTTAGCAAGGATGCCCTGCTTAGTCTGCTCATTCTTCTCCTGCTGGGGAGTCAGCTTGCGGGGAGCGTCAGACTTTTTAGCGTTCTGCTCAATGCGATGCTCACAGAACTCGACCAGCTTGTCAGGGTCAATCTCGACAATCTCCACACCATCCTTGGTCTTATTCTCATAAGTAGCCTTGCCAGTCTTGACAAGGTTAATGACGGCGGAGAAAGCCTGATTCTGCGTAAAGGGAAAAACAACACGAGTAGCCATGGTATCTACCTCTTTCATTTTTTTACCTACCAGATTCTAAAGCCTTTTAGTAGGACAAGGCTTGTAGTTGAGTTTATCTCTCTCACTTACATTTACATTATACCACACGATGCGGGGCTTGTCAAGAGGGTTTTTCAAATTTGTTTCCACCTGTTACGCGTCTATTGGAAACGTTTTCCTTGGGAGCGACCCAAGCCCAGATCAGTCTATCCTTTTAGGGGAATTCTCTTTTTCCTTTGCTTCCCCCTCTTGACAATTATTATTATACTCTCTTTTGGCAGAAAGTCAATACCTTTTTCAAAAGTTATTTATTTAACAAGCGCGCCCGGACAACAAATAATATTCATTTTTTATTTTCTATAAATATTTTATAATATTTTTTTTAAATTTTCAAATAAAAAAATTTGATGGGGGCATTAAATAACCCCATCAAATTTTGCTTCACGATAAACCCACTCGCTCTGAGGAATTCGCCAAGGATTCCCAATAATACCACGATTATTAACAGGAACTTTCTTCCAACAGTGAAGCATAATTTCAACTTCAATTTCTACATCTTCAAGACCAGTGTGTGACTCTTCAAAAGTAGGCAGGTTACGCAGATAACTATAAACAATTTCAGCATTTGTGCGCACATTGCCAGCAGAAGAATACCAACCATTCTCATAGGCTACCTTTTGGAAATCTCTGGAAGAACAAACAGTTTCACAAGCAAGACGCCAAATATCAATAAAATTAGTTTTATAGGGAAAGAAGTATTTATCTTCACCATTAGAAAGTAAATAAGTGGTATAATTAAGTGCACGACGGTCGAATGAACAGTTATAAGCGGCAACATCAAAAACATTATACTTGAACATCCATCGCCAAATAATTTTTTTTGCGGTGGAAAGCTTTACCAGTTTCCGTTTGCCAGTTTTAATATCTTCATAATACTGTGGAAGTTTCTTCGCATAGTAGGCACTCTTCATAAGTCCAGGCATATCCAGAAATACATCTGCGATAACCCAGCTTGCACGTTCTATAGTATTACCATAGAGGTCAACAATCTTTGCACCAAGGTCATAAACAGTAGGATTTTTTTCAACATCACCAGCAGTTTCTACATCGAGGACAAGGATATACTTTTTGTTCATAGTTTTTAATTCCTTTCTGTCGTGGGGCGTATCTTCATTTCCCTCATCAACAATATTAGTATACCACGAATAAATGAATTTGTCAAGAGGGATTAATCAAATGATTAGAAGTTTATGCGATTACTTTTCTCTTTACAAATTGAAGCCCGGGCTTTCTGGGCTGTGAAAAATTCCACAGCCCAGAATTTTAACGAGAAGTATCAACGCCACACAGCATCATAACATAAATAATATTTATAAATGCTTCGTTTCCAGTTGCCCCCATGTCATCGGGAATTGCCGCATAAACCAAAGGGTACAGCTTTTCCAAACCAGAGAGGAACATTGCTCCCCAATTTCCACCACAACATACACAATGGTCAAGAAATTCTTTTGTGCCACCACCGAAGGGAGCAACGTGCCGCACAAGGCAAGCCTCATTTACCACCTTGCCGCCAACCTCAGCGCCCCATTCATCAATGATGTGCTGTTCTGCCTTACGAATATCATTTGCTGTAATCATTCTTCTCCCTCCTGATAAAGCTTGTCTAAATTTCTTGCTACATAATAAAGATAGTTAGGGTTTATATTAAGTTGACGTAAATCTCTCGCGGTATAAAATTTACCAGTTGCAAGATTAACAACACCAGATAACCCATCACTACCTTTAACTTTCATAAAGTAATTAGCAGAATTACTAAAACACACAATAGAACCAGCAGGCACATCACACAGATACATTTTTTTATCTCCTTTCCTTTTGGTGATTTTATTATACTACTGAATTAAATGAATGTCAATAGGAAATTAAAAGTTATTTTTTTAACAATCTGATTGCCCGGGTGCAAACCTACCACAAGGGTAGGCTTGCTGGGGCGTGGGGTTAGGCGATAGAGTATACCGCCTTGCCCTTAACCTTGGACACCGCCACGCGCTCACCGAGAAGCTTCATCAGCGGAGTCACACGCTGGGGAGTAGCACCCGCCAGCTCAGGCAGGAGAGCCGCAATTTCGGCAGTCCCATAGGACTTTTCAGGCTCCATAGCCGCAAGCACACGCTCGGCAAGGGCAGCGCGCTCAACCTGAGCCTTGGTCGGCCCTTCGTGCTTAGTGCCAGACCGCTTAGCCTGAGCATCACGCAGGGCAGTCATCTTCTCGATAACCTGCGCAACAGTGATAGGCTCCTTGCCCTCAGCGGTAGGGTCGATAGCGACAGCATCAGGGTCAAGCTCAGCCATAAGGGACAGAGCGTAGTCGATAGCGCCAACATAGGAGAGAGAACGAGTAGTAGCCATAGTATCTACCTCTTTCAAAAGATTTTTTACCTACCAGATTCTAAAGCCTTTTAGTAGGACAAGGCTCCGTGGGTTTTCCTTTACCTTACATTTATATTATAGCATAGGTTGAGCGATTTGTCAAGAGGGTTTTTTGAACCATTCTTAACGCCTCTGTCCTCTTCCTTTACTGTACTTATATTGTACCACAGCTTGTGGAGCTTGTCAAGGGGTTTCACAAATTTTTTTTTGAGTTGACCGCAGAGCACTTTCAGTCATTGACTTACTTGCCGTTACTGTTATCTCTCCCTTTGACAATTATTATTATACTCTTTTTTAGCAGAAAATCAATACCTTTTTCAAAAGTAGATTTTTTAACAATTGGAGCCCGGGCGGGCAAGGAAGATAATACTTCCTTACACGCCGCAAGTTCTATTATTATCTTCCTTTGGGATATAAACAATAAGTTCTCTATCTCCATATCTGTCTTCGCTGCCTATAATTACCTCGAAGCAAAATTTATGAAGATAATCAACAAAAGGCTTAACCGCATAAGCGGGTTTAGTAGTGCTTGAATGTGAATGACATACACCGAAGCGGAAAAACTCATGGCCAAGTTCATCTTTATAAATCCCAATACTATACTTGGCTTTCAAAGTCTTTCTATTTTTTGCCTTCTCGATGAATTCATCATTAATAGTTGTCTCACAAAGAGTAATCGCATTTTTAGCCATCGCTTCGTATTTAGCATTAATAGCGGCTTCATAGGCTTCAATAGCTTTGTTCTTCATCGCAATAAATTCAGCGGCACATTTCATTTTTTAATTCTCCTTTTTTATATTTATTTTTATCCTTTGGACAATTATTATTATACTCTCTTTTGATGAAAAGTCAATAGTTATTTTGATAGTTATTTATTTCACAATCTCAGCGCCCGGACACTCACCCACCGTACCAATAGGTGGGTAGTATCTCAAATTTTTCAACACTTATACAGTGTTAAAAGTGTGGTAAACGCAATAGCAAAACCATGTTTTACTTGACTCCTTTCTTGCGTCTTCCCTATATTAAATTTGTATGGGTAGGGTAGCTAATCCTACCCAGAGAGCGTTCCTTGGTAAGAAGCTTCCACAAGGTTGACCGACTGGCTGAGGGTCTACTCATAGGTGTTGCGCACCCACCCGCAAAGACAATCCTAACAGACTCAGTCACTTACTCGCTGTCCCTTGGAACAATTATAGTATAACAGGTAGAGTAAAAAATGTCAATAGGTATTTTGAAAGTAGATTATTTAACAATCTCCACCGCCCGGGCGAACTTTACCACCCCTTAATAAAATCTTCAATTGCCCACATGTCGAGGTCAGGATGTTCTTTGATGAAAGCCCTTGCCTCATCATACCCATCAAACTGGCTAAGACAATCTTTGTTATCTTCCAACGCATAACACAACCAATCGAAAGCATTGTTATACGCCATCGCGCCCCAAAATTCTTTCTTGTCTCTGTGCTCCTGCGAGCGAAGTAAAAACATAACGGCAACTAACTTCATCATTTCATTCATTTTTTTATTCCTCACTCTCTAAATAATTAATAATTTCTTCATTTGCTTCTGCCCATGGTTGCCAAAGTTCTAAAGGGACAAGACCATTAAGTAAATCTTGAAAACGAATTAATTCACGAATGAGACTTTCTTTCATTTTTGACTTCCTTTCCTTTTTGTGCTTTAATTATAACACACTCTTGGAAGCTTGTCAATATATTTTGGGGAGATTTTTCTATTATAACCCGAAAGGCTCTCCCCAAAAGGCAAAGGGTTTATCAAGATAGAGGTCATAATGCCTTGTGGCTCCCTCCGCGTTATCTTATTTACAAGTATTATTATAGCACAAGTTTTAGAAAAGTCAATAGAGAAATAAAAGAAATTGCCCGGGCGCTAGGCAGGGAATTATCTCTCCCCTACCCAGAGCCACGCCTTAATCTTGGGGGTAATAATCTTCTTGACACGCTCGAAATGCCCACAATCACGAGCGTTAGATGCTTTTACCCAATCCCACTTAGGATTCTCCATCTGATAAGTATTGCCCTCATCATCATGGACGTTGATATATCGAGGCACAGTATACGGCTCACCAGGAATCCATTCATCATCCTCAATCTCAATGGGGTCGCCATCAAGGTACTCACGCTTTACCAGCCCCGCCTTGTGAAGATGGCGCATAATCTGACCAATAGTAGCACGCTGACTGGCCTTACGATAACTATAATGATAAGGATAAGAAACTTCAACAGGGTTAAGGTAATCAGCACCAAACAGATGCACACCAATTTCCTTGGGCATGATAGGCAGAGTAGAATGGCTGAGCAGTTCGACTACTTCATCCACATATTTGGTGGCATCTTTAGCATTGCGGGTAGAAACGTACAGATTCTCATACTTGGAAGTAACCATTTTTTTATTCTCCAATCTTTTTATTTCTGGGGGCTTACCTTCGTGTCCCCCTTACATTTATTATTATAGCAGATTCTTAGAAAATGTCAATAGGTTTCTAAAAAAAATTTTTGTGCCCGGGCACTGAATGATTATACAGGCGTCCCCGCATAATCATTCATTACTCTTTTCCTTTTGGCTGTAAAGTTTGCAACCTTTACAGGGCTTTGATTTTTCCTTGTTACAGTTGGAGAAACAAATGACCTAAACAAATCGTTCTGCGTGATTTCATTAGAGCCGAGTGAATACCACGAAAGCAAGTTCTTGTGCGCGCTCTTTCATAATAACTAATCAATCAATAATAAATATACAATAACACCCAGAAAATTGTTAAGGTCGATCTCTTGTTCTATACATTTGTTTTTACCCCCTATACCCTGCGTAGTCTAAAATAATCGGCTTATTATCAAGCCAGCCAGTATTGCTATTATGTAAATCATTTACATTGTTTTCCATAGTCCACGTTTCAAAGGAACGGCAAAACTTTTTGCCATAGAGCTGGAGTACACGCGCCATCCAACGACGACTAATGCGATCTCCATCTCTACATTCATCAGTGATTTTTCTAACAATAGGGCGATGTGCAGGAATGTTACGACGATTAAGGTAAATATCATAATGACAATTATAATCACCATCGCTGGTAGAGAAAGAGTATTTAGGCTGTTTATAAACAGCAATTCCAGTAGAGGTAGTGTGATAAAGTTCAATAGGGAGCAAAATGCGCTCTATTCGATAGGCTTTTGCGCTTTCATAAGCGCGAATTTCTGCCTGACAATAATCTTCCTTGCAGTAGCCATAGCGGGGGATTTTCAGCACAAAATTATTGTGCTTAAAAACAACGGCATAGCGGGTTTCACCAGAAGAAATGATAACATCACGTCTATGATTATCAGCAAATTCATCAAGGCAATTGCCAATCTCATAGCTATCAGCATCACAATTTTCCAGAACAGAAATCAATTCATCAATAAGAGCGTTCATTTTGTTCCCTCACTTTCTGTATTTATTATAGCACAGAATGTCTAAGGTGTCAAGAGGTTTTTTCAAATTTCTTTGGGAGTGCCGCCTCTTTATCTCCATTCGCCTTGTACTTCGGCTTGCTATTCCCTCTTGACAATTATTATTATACTCTCTTTTATAAAAAAGTCAATAGGTTTTTGATAATTAAATTTTTAACAATTAGTGTGCCCGGGCAAAGGTGGTAGTTTTTACTACCAAGTACTGGGACCAAAATGTTCGTATATCCACCAAAAGGGCCAACAAATAATTATAGCAAAATAATAAAGAAGAATAAAAGGAAAGAGTAAAATGCGCAGTTCAAGCCCTCTTCGCAATGCCCATACTATAGTAGTTTTATTTATAGTTTTATGGACAAACCAAAGATGGAGAATTGCCACTAATCCGAAACGCATTTTCTTTCCGCATTTTTTACAAGTGAGTGGAAAATCAAAATAGTATTTTAATTCATTAAACATTTTTTAAGCCCCCTTAATCAAGGATGAAACCATCGGCAAGAAAAGCCTCAATTACATAAAGGATTTCATCATCGGAGCAGTCCTTGAAGCATTTGATAGCATATTCGGGACTATGAGCGCACATATAAACGCTATCCTCTTCACCGCGATAACCCTTGAAAATAATTTTATAGATATTGAGATTATTTTTCATCATCCTACGCCACCTCTTTCTTAAAATTATTGCGGTCATATTTTGACCCCTTGCCCTTTTTAGCAGGCACGCGACCAGCCTTGCGACGAAAAGCAAGATACTCTTGAAGTTCCTCATCAGTCTTTTTATTCATACGCTTATCAAAGTTTTCCATTTTCAAGTTCCCCTTTCGTTCTTTGTGGTTATAGTATAACACACCTTTTATTCTTTGTCAAGCACTTTTTTTTGCGCCCGGGCTTTAACCCTGAAAGGGTTAAAGAGATGTGAAATGGAATCTGTCAGGGTTTATTAAAGTATAAGTATCATCATAGTCTTCATAAGTGACAGTTATTGCCATTTCAACAAGTTTAGTGAAAGCGTCTAAAAATTCTTTAATGGCTTTTTGTTCTTCGGCTTTAACACGACGGTCTATTTCATCATAAATTTCGGCTTTTATCTGATTAAGTTCTTCCATAGTCATATTTGTGAAATTCATTTTTATTAGTCCTCCTTACAATAATAATGGAAATCATCAGGGTCAGGGTTCTTTGCTACTTCATTATAAATGTAACACTCAAACCTCTCCATAAACTGGTCTTCTTTATTATAAAAGAGGTCGCTTCCATAATAAGAATAAAAGTTAGACATTAACTGCGCAAATCGCCAGTCAGGGCAATACTTTTCCCAAAGCTCGGCAAAATGGCAAGTAAAATCATAAATTCTGTCAGGATTACGCATTTTTTTATCTCCTTTTCTTTTGGTACTATTATAATAACACATCCGATTAAATTTGTCAAGATTTTTTTCTCACGATGAGAAAGTTATTTTTCTAACAATCTTTGCGCCCGGGCTCACTGGAATTCTTTGGAACTATAAAAAAACTTGGGGCTGTTTTTCAGCAGTCCCAAGTGTATTCGCCAAGGTAGGGATCAAAGCCCTCATCCTCATTATAGTTCCAGTCGTCCCATGCTCCATAGTCTTCTTCGGGGATGGATTCATCATCCCAAGAGCAAGTGGCATAGACCTCACCAGTATTACTGTCCCAGATGGCGGCAAAAGTCGCCTGGCACTGCACGTCAATCTCTTCCTCAGCATAGGCAAGCGCGTCATCCAGAGAACCGAAATTCTCAACATCATACTTACTTTCATCAGAGTGAAAAGTGATGCTGTAAGAACTGGCAAAATGTTCAATGTGTACTCTCATTTTTTTATTTCTCCTTTTTGTTTTCTATCCCCTTGGGACAATTATAGTATAGCGTATTTTAGGAAAAAAGTCAAGCCATCACAATGTACAAAAATCGCGCAATTTTTTTCGCTATTATATACAGTCTGCCCTCTCGGTCCGTAGTTGGGGAATACGATACACTAACATATTAAAGTGCCCGGGCGACAAGGGAATGTTTTACCACTCCCAGTCAACATTTTTGCCTGTAATCCCGCAAGATTCATAAAACTCAGGGTCGATTTGACGAATATAATTATCAATGTAATTTATCATCTCTTCGTCAAGAGTGTTGTCACTATCAAGAAGTTCTTCAGCCTTTGCACCAACAATTTTATCATATTTATCGGGCAAGTCAATATCCATAGTGCGAGTTGCAGTATAATAGGCGGTTACTTTCATTTTTTATTCCTCCTTAATCAAAAATATCGCGCTGGCAATCAGGGCAGATGTGGCTAATCAACTGCTCACGCTCAGTAGCAGAGAGGTAAGGGAAAGCGTCCTGCGCAAGCACACCATCATCCCAGTCCCAGTAGTCAGCCTCATTGACTTCGACCTCGTGCCCACGACCGCAGAAAGGGCACTGGAGAGAAACGCAAACTTCCTTGTAATTAATCTTCATTTTGATTATCTCCTTTTCCTTATTTCTGTATTTATTATAGCATACCTTTTGGATGTTGTCAAGTCTTTTTTATAAAATTTCTCGCATTGGGTGAGCGTTACGCGCTTAACCTCACCCAAGCGCCATCTTAACCCCCTTGTTTCTCAATTCAAACAAGCGCCAAAGATGGGAAGCGTGCCAAAGTTAACATTTTTCTCTTCTTTATTATAGTGAGTTTTTGAGTCACATGTTTTGCTAATCCTCACTGTTCACAAGGTATTTTGTGCGTTTCCCTTGGAACAATTATAGTATAACAAATAGGCGCGTAAATGTCAATAGATATTTGTCGAAAAATTATGAACTTTTTGTGAACGCGCGCCCGGGCAAACGAGGTAGATTATTCATCTACCTCAACTTCAACGTGATCACAGTCGATGTTTATTTCATCGCTCATTAAATCAGCATCATCAAACTGTTTGCGTGCGTCTTCTTCATCAGCAGCCCAACATCCCCAAGACCATACCCCACTAAAGATATAATACTTTTCTTTAGGCTTTGGCGGCTCGTAGTCTTGAATCCGTACATTGTGGATAACAATCCCACCGTATTCAAGAGCTGTCTTTTCTGCTTCGTGTCCATCAGCATACATACCGAGAAAAGTGTAGTGGTCATCGTTGGGAATTGCTACGACAAATTCATAATAAGCTGCTTCGGCAGGCATGTTTCTAATATCCATTTTTTTATTGTCTCCTTTTCATTTACTGTAATAATTATAGCATAGGAGATTTAACTTGTCAACAGGAAATTAAAAATAAAATCTATCCAAATCAAAATACTTAAAGTTTGCGGTATCCATGCGATAAGTAAAATACAGAAACTTTTCAAAAGCAAGAATAAATTCATAAAAATAGTTCTCATCAACCGAGCAATTGAACATTTCATTAGCCATAAATTCATGGAGAAGTTCAGCCTTGGTCTTATCGCCCGGGCACTTTGCCACAAGATTATCAATGTGAGCATTAAATTCTTTCTTCTGGTCCTTAATAGTAACAATCATTTTTTATCAATTCCTTTTCTTTAAATTTTCTATAATAATTATATAATTTTTTTTTTAAATTTTCAACCAAAAATGACAAAAGCGCCCCAAAAAGGGCGCTCTGCCAAAAGAGAAAGAAAGAAAGGAGAGAGGATATTATTGGTGCGTGGGAGGGGAATCGAACCCCCAATCCCATTTGGGCATTGGTTTTTAAGACCAATCTGTATACCAGTTCCAGCACCCACGCATGTCATTTCTCATTTACATTTACATTATAGCATACTTTTTAGGATTTGTCAAGAAGGTATTTCAATTTTTCATTTTCTTTTCTTCTTGCTTTACGCTTAAACATTGCTTCTATTTTCTGACGGTTCTTAATGTGAACGATACGAGGGCAATTCAAGTCCCAACTGGTATAATCTTTACAAGTAAGTCTTTTTAAATAATCCATTTGGTTTTCCCTCACTTTCTGTATTTATTATAGCATACTTTTTGAAGTTTGTCAAGAGGGCATTTCAAAAAACAAGGGGGTTTCTTTTTATCGGCGGGAACGTTCTTCCCTCTCTCCGCTTGACTCGCGATTCAAGAGAATCCCCCTTGATTCCATAGAGTAGTGGTATGGCGACTGCATCACCCATCTCGCCGGCTTCTATGGGCTTCTCGCTTCTCTTCGCTTTCCCTTGGAACAATTATATTATAACAAATGATTTTAAAAATGTCAAGAGGGCATTTCAAATTTCATTTTGATATTTTTTAACAAGATTTTGCCCGGGCAATCTGGCTCTTAATAATCAAAGAGCCAAGCGCATAAAATAGCAAGTCCAAGACCAATTGCAGAACCAACAATCATTAAAGCCATTTTTATTTCTCCTTTTCTGTTTTTGTAATCATAGTATAGCATACAAAAATAAAATTGTCAATAGTTTTTATGTAAATTAATTTGTCCGGGCTTTAACCCACTATTATAGTGGGTTAAGGTTTAATTCTATAAGAGAGCGTAGCGTCCACAGGAATTACAAGAGTATCAGGAGGCAGGAAGGGAAAAGAAGAATGAGGCATCCATTCTCTACCTTCATAGGTAGTAAATTCCTGTCCAGTAGATAAATCAAGCGGGAAGTCTCTTCCATTTCTGGAAGCCACAATTCCAATTTTCTCTTTATAGAGAAAAACTGCACCTGATCTCAAAGTAGAAAGAGCAACTGCGCGAGGGTCAGAATCAAGTTTAATAAATTTCATTTTTATTTTCCCTTTCTGGGTTTCGCAAGAGTAAGACGATAGCGATTCCCGTTATAATCAAATTCAATTTCTCTTTCAGATTTGGTAATAACAACATTTTCAGCATTGACATTATCACCGCTGGTTTCTTCGTCAGTAGTTAAAGCCCATACGAAAGTATCAATAAGAAAACGTTTGTCATTATCGGGTTTACGTTCACGCTTGCGAGGAACAGTTTCTTTCTTGCGATCAGCCTGCCGCATTTCCTTTTCTACTTTTTTCTGTTCAGTGGTTAATTCGGGTAGGTTATCTTCTTCTTCATCCCGAATAAGCGCAATTGCTTCTTCGCGTGAAATGCCAAGGTTGCGCATATAAAGAGTGATGCGAATTTCTTCAGCATTAGTCATTTTCCTATCCCCTTTCTGTAAGTCTATTATACTCTTACTTTTGGTGTTTGTCAAGTCCATATTGAAAGTTATTTTTTTAACAGGTAGTCCGGGCTTCTCTGCCCCTCATTAGAGGGCGCGGAGAGTGACGAGGATATTGTCAGCATCAAACGCCACGCCAGTCCACTTATCACGGTTGGGCTGTTCATCGTCAAACAAGACGTCCGCAGGAGTGCGGCAGAAAACCTGTTTGGGAGTGCCGTATGGGACAACGTGGATTTCATCAAAGTCCACAGAGGGCAGGTGCTTGGCAAGCCACGCATATTTGGCGGCAGTTACAGCGGCGTTATAATCAGGAGTGCCAGTCTTAGAAGTCCAGCTAATCACGCCGATTTCATGCCCCTGTTTCTGAAGCCGATGCAGAGTACGCGCCAGCGCCGACAGGTTTACAAGGGGACGGGCGACCATATAGGGGGTGGGGTCGTTTGCCTGAATCATCGGGAGCCAATTTTCAACGCCATAAAGATCCGCAAGGGTGCCATCTAAGTCGAACCAAATCATCATTTTTATCAATTCCTTTCTTTATCTTTTGTATATATATTTTACCAAATTTTTTAACATTTGTCAATAGGAAATTGCCATATGTAGCAAATTTTTTTGGGGCCCGGGCTTATGAGCGCCCATATTAGGCGCTCATAAGGTTGTGGAGCGTGCGCTCGTCACTGAATGTGGCTTTGTTGTACTTGACTTGATAATGAGTGCCGTCCTTGGCAATCACATCGCCGCACTTGGTAAACTTGGCATTTTTGCTGTCTACCTGCTTCATATCGAAAGTGGCGGCGACCATATCCTCAAAGAGCTGTCCACGATTGCGGTGAGTTTCAACCTTGCGCTGTTCCATATAGTCAACAGAGCAGATGGGGCGGATTTCCACGGCGGCGCTCATAATGATTGCCCACTTTTCCATATTGGGCTTGTACTTGGCGCTATATGTGCCGCCATTCTTGGAGCTTGCGCGGTCAAGCGTGGCGATATAGGGCAGGATGGCGTCCGCATTTGTGACGCGCGCGGCGTATATGGTGCCCTTAATAGCATAGCCGAAGATATAGGCGGGGGTATAGGCAAGGCGCATGTAGGTAGACATAATGTAAGCAAGAATGTTCTCTTTCATTTCTTTCAGGTTCCTTTCAATCTGTTTTTCTCTTGTCCCTTCGGACAATTATAGTATAGCACAAGGGGAACCGGATTGCAAGTGGTAATGTTGCACAAAATGAAAGAGTAAAAAAGCAATTCCTTTTGTACAAGATGCACAAGAGGCCCGGGCAAAAGAAACAAAGTGGAAACAATTGTAATTGTTTTGTAATCGCTGGACAAATAATTAACAATCTTCATAAATGTTAAATCTTTGTAAATAAATTATGAACTTCGTTTGTTAATTAACTAACAAACTTTGTCGCTTTACTGTATTAAAGTTTATTAATCCAGTAGGTTTAGGGATTTAGCGTGTTAAAGTGATTACATCCTGTATTCTTTCGCAATTTAGCGCTTTAGTGTGTGAAAGTGAAACCGGTCGTCATCGGTTGTTACCAAATTGTAACTCTTTAATACTTTAATGTGTTAAAGTGAATAAAAAACTTTTTTTGCGCACTTTAGTACACTACCACACTACCACTTTAGCGTGTGAAAGTTTCGGGAAAATGTTTTTCGAGCACTTTAGCGCGCTAAATCGTTAGCAAATTAGCGCTTTAGTGTATTAAAGTGAAATACGGCTGCGGCCGATGGAAAAGGGTGCGCCAAATGAGTAATAATACATTTATAATGAGTAATTATACAATACATAAATAGTCAAAAAAAAATGGGACTTTATTTAAGCCCCTTAAAAGATGAGCACCTGTTCAGGTTTGGCATACGCCACGGAGAGGAAACACCCGCCATTTACCAATACTTCTTGCTTGACGATCTCGCCCTTGATGACCAGACGATAAATGCCTACGTGAAGTTCGGTGGCCTTGGCTCTAGCTTGCTTCCACGCATCTCCAAAAGCTTCAAAGCCGACATATTCAAAACCTGCCACCTGATAAACAAACTTTTTCATTTTCTTTACTTCCTTTCGTATCTTTTCTTTACACTTAGGATTATACATTATAGATCCGGATTTGTCAAGAACTTTTTTCCATATGGCGGTTTTTTATGCCGCCATATGTGCCAGCCAGTTCCGCATTTTCTGGCTTTCGTGCTTACATCTAACCTTTGAGCGTCCACCATTCTTGGAAGACTCGCGGGAGATATAGCACCAAGTTTTTACGAAACTTTCAAACTCATTAATATCCATATAGTAACCGATATTTTCAGCAGTCACATAAATGAATACTCGGGAAGCGGTGCGGTCGCGGAAGTCAGCCCACTTCTCTTCCAACGTGTCGCCGTGATTGGTACGGCCGTCCGCAAGGCTGAAGCCGCTGGACTTGACGCTTCCGGCGATCTCTTCAATGTCGCTACCCTCATACCAAGGGCGGCTGTCGTGACGTTCAGTCTTGCCTGTATGGTAGAAATTAACGGTCTGCTGGATGGTATCTCCATTGGTCTTGCGGGTAATAATTTCGGTGTAGTTAATAGCGTACATTCTTTTGTTCCCCTTTCTCAATTTCTATATTGATTATAGCAGATAACCCGGGTAAAATCAACCACAAAATGATTACAAAATAATTTTTTTTAGAATCAAAGGGAGATTGCTCCCCCTCTGATTTCCAGCCATACCGCACGCTGTCCGGCCTTTTCCCACTGGCGGCAATTGGCACGCTTGTCATCAATGAGGATTCCGGTCTTTGTTTTCATGTGCTCGGCCTTGTTACCATGCCCCACGATGATAATGATGCGATAGCGGGGGATCTCTGGGAGATACTTTGCAAGCCAGTCAATTTTTGCCTGTTTTGCTTCTTCACTGGCGGCAATGGTGGAGATATAAACCCGATTGCCCTGTGCCATGAGGGACTTTGCCAGTTCAACATTTGCGGTAAACGGGGCGAGGTTAGCGATAAAATCATACTGAAAAGCCTGTGCCCTATCAGTATAAGCACCATGGAAGTCAGCCAGAACGCCGTCCATGTCGAAGTAGTAGTTAGTCATTTTTTTGTCCTCCTTGTCCCTTTCTATCTATGATTATAGCAGATGCCCGGGCATTTGTCAACACTTTTTTTTAATTTTTTATTCACTCCCCCCCAGATAATTATTCATTATTCATTTCGGGAAAAAAATTTGTGCATTTTGACGAACAAAAAATGCTTGACAAAATTGCCGGAGTATGGTATAATAGAAACACGCTGCGCGGCGGCTGGAAGACGGTGCGCCGAATGAATAATAATACATTTATAATGAATGAATATTCATTCATGGCGCGCGCGTATTTATGCAAAAAAATAAACCCTACTTTTAGGGTAGGGTTTAATCTATATACTCGCGGTTTACAATCACATACATACTGCGGGGGATTTCAGGATAGCGCTTAATCAGATCGCGTTCGCTGTATCCATAAAGGTAATCTTCTTCACCGTTTTCCAGATAACGGATTGTGTATTCGTACATTTTTTTTATCCTCCTTGTTCTTTCTGATTGTATTATAGCATAAGGGGCTTGATTTGTCAAGCCCCTTTTTGCTTTTAATCGAAATTAATTTTGACAAGCCGATAGGTGATTACTCGTTCATACGGCAGGCCGTCCCGCATCACGTACTCCCAAGAAGCCCCATAAAGGTCATTTCCAGCGCAGTCATTCAGCAGATCGACCAGTTCTTCAACAGTTACAGGGTGAAAAGTTTCAACTTTTTCTAAAGTTGAGTATTTGCGAAAAGTAGACCACGATATAGCATAAGTAGCACCGAACATATTTTGTCCGTGGGAATCAAACATATATTCCCAAGTTTCCCAATCGCGATCTTTGCCCATCCAATCGGCGGCAACCTGTTCAAGAATTTTACGAGTGTTATTAAGCATTTTTTTTATCTCCTTTTCTCTTTGTGCCTTAATTATATCATACACTTTTGGGTTTGTCAATGTCTTTCTTTTGTAACTTTTTATAATTGAAATTATCTGGAATTATTTCCAGATAATTTCAAAGCCATTATTTTCAAGGCCCTGAATTGCTTGAAGAAAATCTTTTTTATAGGTATATTCAGCCCAGCAAGTGCCATGCTTTACCATATACTGAATATACTCACCCATCAAGCCATTATTTTTAATAGCTCCTTTGCCGCCGACATAAGCAATTTTATCAACCATTTCCATTCTAATAACATAGTTATGACGGCCATATATTTTGCTAATTGCTTTACCACTTTCAGACAAAATCAAAGTATTCATTGCCATTTCAAAAAGTTCGTTCATTTTTTTATCTCCTTTTCTTTCCCTTTTGTGATTATAATATAACACAAGTCCGGGCAAATGTCAAGCATTTTTTTAATTTTTCTGAAAAAAATTTTTGTTACCTTTTTGTAACCTAAAGTTAGTCCTTCCCCTCCACTTCCCGGGTGTGGCGTCCTTCCGCCTGTAACTATAATATACCATAGCCCGGGCGATTTGTCAAGCACTTTTTCAAAAAAATTTCAAGGGATTTTAATATCCCTTGAAACTATAATAATAATGTAATTCACCTTGTTTGTCTGCTCTCACAGAGCAATGGATATTTACAAAATCGCCTATTTTAATTAAATTATAATGGTCTTCACCGATTTCAAGCGCCCCACGTTCTCCCACATCTTCCCACATTATTTTGTAATGGTGATGGGTATGGTAGACAGGGATGCGAGATTTACCAGAAGTAATATAACTTACTGAATGAGTAGTATAATGGTCTTTATCATACACTTGCGCGGTGAAATCATAGTTTTCTACTTCATCATAAAAAGCACCAGAAGCCCACAGAGCGAACACAACAACCGCAATAAGGATACCCACTATAAAAATTATAAAAATGGCAGATTCCCAATGCCAAAACCACCAATCGCGTACAGGCTCAGTCCATGTGTCTATTTTCTGGAAAACTTTATTCATCGTTTTATTCTCCTTTTCTTTTTGTGCCTTTATTATAACACATTATTTATAGTTTGTCAATGTCTTTTTTTTGTAACTTTTTGCCCGGGCAATTGAGGAAGATATTTAATCTTCCTCAAAGACAGGATTTTCTGCGTGGGCGTCTACAAGCCACTTTAATATTTTATTATTCCAGTCATTATCCGCCCAGTCTTCACAGTAGCGGCAAAACTCAATCACAATAGGATTTTCAAGACTGTAAATGTGAGTCATGCGGTCAATGAGGTTTTCTCTGTAAGTAGTCATTTTTTTTATCTCCTTTTCTCTTTCTGGTATTATAATAGCACAAAAGGGCTTGTTTGTCAAGCCCTTTTTTATTATTTTTTTATTCTGCTTCTCTGTCGTCAAAATTCCAAATAATTTCACAATTATCCAGATCCATCATAACGCCAGCCACACAAGACTCAGTATCAGCATAGCCATTCCAGTATTCCATGGCTGCATCATAGCTGTCAAAGTTTTCCTCAGTCTCACCGTGAATAGTGTCAACAAAGCGCACATTGTACATAGTTTTATTCTCCTTTTTTATTTTTGTTGTTCTCTCTTGGAACAATTATAGTATAGCACATAGGTTCTAAAATGTCAATAGGTTTTGGGAAAAAAATATAAATTATTTTTGCCTTGCCTTGCCCGCCGAAAATTCTTCAGCCCTTTAGCGTGTGAAAGTGCGAACCGACCTTGGGAATGTCGGCTCTTTGCGTTAATTACCATTCAAGTGGAATTTTTCCGCAAATGTCATGAAGTGGGCAAGCGCTACAATCATCACAAGAAGCGCAATATTTTGCAATCACAAGTAATGCCCGGGCAAGTTCTAAAGACATCTTAAAACCTCCTTTATTCATTTTTCTATAATTATTATACTATTTTTTTTTATAAAAATCAAGTCCCCGCATTAATTAGCGGGGAACATGATGTTATTTAATTTAATTTTATTTCCGATGTCTTTTGGAAGTTTCAATCCATACTGTTTTCTAAACATTTTTTCTGCTTGATCGAAATCAGCAAGATACATGGTAATAATCATGTTACTTTCTACTGCTCTAATTACCATTATTCCAGTAGAAGTGAGAGTTTTCATAACTTTTCGACCATCTTTGGTTTCTTCTTTATTAGCAATCGGGGCGCCAATTCCAATGGACTTAATCTGGACAAGTCTTTCTTTCCTATCCATGCGGACATGGTAACTTAAATTGTTAATATCAATAGGCGGCATTTTCTTTTTCCTTTCTGGTTTGTTCAGGTTTTCCTTCCCGCTTTCTGATTGTAGTATAACACAAGTATCCGGGCTTGTCAAGTCTTTTTTATAAATTATTCAAATAAATTGCGGCAATAGCTACAGCAAAGACAATAACAAGGGTGGCGGCAATAGCGGTCTGGTACATTCTTTATTTCCTCTCTTTCTTAACTTCTGGTATTATTATAGCAGGTTAACTGTATTATGTCAACAACTTTCTTTTGGAATTATTTGTTACTATTTTGTAACTTAAAGTCAGTCTTTCCCCTCTACTGCCCGAGTGCGGTTTCCCTCAACCTGTGATTGTATTGTATCATAGCCCGTGCGGTTTGTCAATAGGTTTTTTGCGGTTTTTATTTAAAAATTTTGAAGTATTTTCGGCATAAAAAAAAATCAAGGAACTTTTACAGTTCCTTGATTTTCAGGCCATGCTCTCCGAGAATCTCAAAAAAGCGGCGGGCGGCGTGCTCTTTATCCATCGCCTCAACAATGCACTTGACTTCGGCGTTGTCGCGGGTAATTTTAGTTTCAAACTTTTTCATTTTCTTTGTTCTCCTTTTCTTTTCTGATTTTTTCATACCAGCATTGGTCGGTATCTTCACCGCGATACAGCGGGCATTCATCGTGGCACAGACATTCAGCGCAAGTAGTCATTTTTATTTCTCCTTTTCTTTCTTTGTGATTGTATTATATCATGTGGGGCTTGTTTTGTCAAGCCCCTTTTTTATTTTTTTTAGGTGGTTATTTCATCCTTTGAAACAAAGATAAAATACTGCTTGCCATAAAGACCAACGCAGGGCCTATAATTGCCGATCTGGATTACTGCTCCATCACTGTTACCCACGACCTCAACATCATCATCAGGGTCGTACTTGCTAAGAATACTGATTAACTCCTTGTTTTTCATTGTTTTATTCTCCTTTTCTTTTCTTTGTGATTGTATTATACTATACTCTTTTGGACTTGTCAAGCACTTTTTTGAAAAAGAAGAAGATTTTTAATCTTCTTCTTCTTCTTCGTCAGCCCACCGCAATTCTTGGAAGTGGTGTCCAGCAAAGACGCGGATAGCCATTTCATCACCCCAGTGGCAGGGAATTACAACAGAATCAGGGGCTTGCTGTGCTAGAAATTCCATCACATCACGAACAGTCATCATTTATCTATTCTCCTTTTCTTTTCTTTGTGATTGTATTATACTATACTTTGTGCTACTTGTCAATGACTTTTTTTTGTAACTTTTTCGCCCGGGCGGTGAAGAGGACTTTTTCAGTCCTCTTCCTGTTCGCCCAGCCAGCCCTCAAAGGAATGCCAGCCAGTGTAATAGAACAAAATTCTTTCAGCGGTTTCTTCATTGCATCCGCCAATAGCAAACGCCAAATCGAGGGCGTTTTCATCAATTCCGAGAACATCGGACAGCAGGTCATACATTTCTTCGTAAGTCATTTTTTTTATCTCCTTTTCTCTTTTGTGACTACATTATAGCATACATGTCCGGACTTGTCAAGCACTTTTCAAAAAAATTTTTTGTCATTCTTTTGTAACTTTTAGCGCGCTCTCCTCCCTCGGCTCCCCGCGTGGGGCGTCCCTCCGCCTGTGATTGTATAGTATCACAGCCCGGGCGATTTGTCAAGCCCTTTTTCAAAAAAAGTTGAGTGGATTTTTACCAAACCCACTCAACCCCGCACAGCCATTCGCCGCACACTTCGGAATAATACCAGACTTCGATCTCATCCTTTGCCCGATACCATTCCATGGCTTGTTTATGGCTTTCGGTGCGCTCGCCTGTTCTCTTGTTCTTGTAATACTGTTCACGTTTCATTTTTCTTTATCTCCTTTCCTTTTGTGATTATACTATACCACACCCGGAGGCATTTGTCAAGCCCTTTTTCGGAAAAAATATTGTTAAGTTTTTAACAAGCAAATTGCTGCAAAATTCTTCACCACTTTACTGTGTTAAAGCTCGGGGCCTGTCGGGTTAGTCGGCGCTAACTCCAGTTAAAGGAATCCGCTTGCCCGGGCGCGCACGTCCCACAAAAGAAAAGAGAAAGAGCTTTTCAACTCTTTCTCTTTTGGATTTTATGCGGCGTTTTTCTTTGGGCGTCCTGCCTTGCGCTTCGGAGCAGGGGCAAAGTCATTGAACAGCGCCCGCGCTTCCTTTTCATTGTAGACGGTACTGATGCACTCGCCATCCCAGAAAATGCGGAACTTTGCCGCCGAGCCGGTGCTGTCGCTCGCCTTGCGAAGTTCAAAGCCGTCACGGGTTTCCAGCACGTCAATCATCATTTCAACCGCCTTGCCATTATAGGCGTTACCATTGCGGCAAGTATCGGCACGACCATTTCCCATGAAGTAACTCATTTTTTTAATTCTCCTTTTCTTTTCCTTTTATGCCTTTATTATATCATACTTTGTTTTATTTGTCAAGCACTTTTTTAATTTCCTTGGGGCTTTTTTAGCCCCAAGGATTGGACTTCATGTCCTCTTCAAAGTCCAGCCACTCCTGATATTCTTCCATCAGGTCGCCCATGATCTCGAACTGCTCCATGCTGTAAAACTCCATTTTATTCATCCTTTCTGGTTTGTTGGGGTTTTCCTTCCCTCTTTCTGATTGTAGTATAGCACAGCCCGGAACTTTTGTCAAGCTTTTTTTTGATTTTTTTTGAAAAAACTTTTTTGTTACCATTTTGTAACTATTAAGTCAGTCTCTCCCCTCGACTCCCCGCGTGGGGCGTCCCTCCGCCTGTGATTGTATTGTATCATAGCCCGGGCGTTTTGTCAAGCACTTTTTATAAAAAAAGAGCCTTGCGGCTCTTTTTTTAGATTTCAATGACGGGTTTGAAAAGGTCTTCTTTATAGAGGACTGTGCCGTTTTCTCCGGCGTATGTTCTCGCAAGTTCTATTGCCTTTTCATAGGTGGGCGCTTCATCAATCCAAGAGTAAAAGAGGTCGGCGCCAAGGTGGATGGAGTAAGTTCCATTGAAATTCTTGCTAATTGTGTAAGTCATTTTTTTTTACTTCCTTTCTTTCTCTTTCTGGTATTATAATATCACAAGTTGCCCGGTTTGTCAAGCATTTTTTTAATTTTCTAAGGGATTTTTTTAATCCCTTAGAAAATCATCACGCTGTCAGGGGTGGCATACTTAACATCATTGAAACATCCAGCCTTAAAGTAAACCTCTCGGCGCTCAGTCTCTCCATTATAGACCGTGCGATAGATCGCGCTGTGGAGAGCGGTGGCCTTTTCCTTTGCGGCTTTCCAGCCATTCCCGAAAGCCTCGGTATCCCAGAACAACCAACCACCCACGTCATAAGTAAACATCTTTTTCATTTCTTTTTATCTCCTTTCCTTTTGTGATTATAATATACCACAACCGGGCGCATTTGTCAAGCCCTTTTTTCAAAAAAAATAAAAAAACTTTTTGCCCCTGATTTGTAATTGTTTTGTAACCAGTTTCGGGATGCCAAAAGCCCGGGCAATTTCTTGTAACATCTCGCAAAAATTTGTCATTATATTGTAACCTGCGCCACGGCCCCTTGACGAAAGGAACGCATCAATTCTATTATAGCACATGCGCGCGTAAATGTCAATACCAAAAAAAAAAAAAAAAAAAAGGAAGTGGTTTTTTAAGCCACTTCCTTTTTTTCATTAGCAGAGAAGAAGTTCGCGCCGGGAGCTTTGTAATAAACAGTAGTTCCCATGTCAGCGTATCGAATAACGCATTTAATAGGCATTGAATTAGCAATTACTTTAGCCACATCTTCAAATCTGGTGGAAGCAATGGTTTCTTCAGTATCAGCGGCAAGAATCATGTACATTTTAGTTATCTCCTTTTTTTATTTTCTTTCTCTTTCTGATTGTATTATAGCAAAAGTCCGGGCGTTTGTCAAGCCCTTTTTTCAAAAAATTTTTAATGGCTTTAGCAATACGCTAAAGCCATTTTACGCCAACCTAACACGGAAATCTGATTGCAAGCCCTGCCAACTTCCAGCGCTTCACGCTTTGTGTTTACGCGGTGGCTTTTATCCACATAGTACACACCGCCGGAAAACCACACCCCGCAATTACCATTGTACGCCTTGACCGCGTTAATGGCTTCGCGTGCACTGGTAGTTTCGATGCCTTCGGTGGCAACCTGCCAACCAGACTTGTAAACGATAGCCTTGCCAGCCTTGAGCGTGAGCCCGTCATTCTCTTTTAATTTCAGGATACTTCTAATGTTAATCATTTTTTTTACTTCCTTTCTTTTCTCTTTCTGGTATTATAATACCACAAGCCCGGGCAAATGTCAAGAGTTATTTTTAGAAATTTTTTGTTTTTCTTTTGTTACCTTTTGAACATTCTCTCCCCTCTCCTGCCCGAGTGCGGTTTCCCTCAACCTGTGATTGTATTATAGCATAGATAGGTTGACTTGTCAAGCATTTTTTTCAAAAAAAATCAAGAGCTGAAAAGCTCTTGATTATAGTTCCCAATCAAAGAATTGGCGAATATCTCCATTATGTTCTATCCAACCAGTATCATCATAGCAAGCGTGCTCTTCGCAGTAATCAAACGCTTCGCGCAAAGTTGCGAAAATTGCTTCACATTTCCAACCTTCTTCACGGATAACCTCAGCAGAGCAATCATAACCACCAACATAGCAATAAAACATTTTTCTTTTCCTCTCTGGTTTATTGGGTTTCCTTCCCTCTTTCTGATTATAGTATAACACAAAGGGCGCTATTTGTCAACAACTTTTTTTAGAAATTTTTTGTTTTTGTTTTGTTATTTTTAAGTCAGTCTCTCCCCTCCGCTCCCCGGGTGGGGCGTCCCTCCGCCTGTGATTGTATTGTATCATAGTCCGGGCGATTTGTCAAGCATTTTTTCAAAAAAAAATCACGCTTTTTACAGCGTGATTATTTGATAGTATTCAGAAATGCTTACTGTATTAGTGGGGTCTTCAATGTCGTAAAGTTCGCGGGCTTCTTCTCTCATTTCAATCAATCCCTCAAGGGTGTAGGGGAAGATGTTTCCGCATTCGATGTTCTGAATCATTTTCATTTTTTTTATCTCCTTTTCTCTTTTGTGATTACATTATAACAGATTCTATCCGGTTTGTCAAGTGTTTTTTTTGGAATCCCTACGATTATTCATCGTAGGGATTCGTTGCCATGTCGGCTTCAAAGTTGAGCCAATCAACGTATTCATTCCACGCTTCCCACTCCTGCTCATGAACTTCATAGTAATTATAAACCATTTTTCTCTTCCTTTCTGGTTTTGGGGTTTTCCTTCCCTCTTTCTGATTGTATAATACCACAAGTCCGGGCAAATGTCAAGCATTTTTTTCAAAAAAAATATATTTTTTTTTGACACCATCTTGTTATCAATTTGTTACACTTTCAGGATGCGGTGATTTGGGTGAGGAAGTTGTAATTTGTCGTAAAAATTTGACACTATATTGTAACCTGCGCTTCGGGCCCTTCGCGGGAAGCGCGGTGAATTGCGTATTAAAAGAAGGCTGTCGAATTGACAGCCTTTAGAATACAATACCAATTATTTCGCCACTTGTGAGTTTCCAATAACCGATTGATACAAATGTAAGACCAGGCAACGGATTAAGTTTATTGCGCTCTACTTTGAGAAACTTTGCGTCTGTGATGCTGGGTCTGCGGAAATCGGCATCATTGTAATATTTCATTATTTTATCCTCCTGTCTCTTTCTGATTGTATTATAACAAACATTCGGGCGTTTGTCAAGTATTTTTTTTAGAAAAGATGCTGTTTTCGTGCTAAAACCGGATGTTTTTTCTGGTTTATACCGTCCGGTTTTAGCGGGTTCGCGCATTTCTTTTGATTTAATCAATTACCGATACCAGAGCAATGTCGGCACGAATGTCAATTATTTTCCCAAGTCTGTTATTCCATACACGGATATACTTTTTTACACCGCTGGGAGTATGAGCGGAATAGGTCTTGTATACTTTGCTACGGCAGATATTTTCCATACGCTGGAGATTTTCGCCAAAATACCGGTCAATGTAAGTGATGTGATTCATTTTATTTTCTCCTTTTCTTTAAGGGTTCTTCCCTCTTTCTGATTGTATTATAGCACCGGGCAAGGGAAAAGTCAACAGGCAATTTTGCACAAATTATAAATCAATTATTTGTGCATTTTGACTATTGATAAAAGACAGGCGATGTAGTATACTATAATCACAACAGGGAGTTGTCCGCCGGGGAGTGGAGGGGAAGGTCGCCCATGTTTGTTAAATTTTTAACAAAGGTGCTTGCTTACTTGCGGGGATGAAAAAAGCCCCTCAGTTGAGGGGCTCATTGGTCTTGTAAAGGCTGTCAGAAAAGATGTGCTGGTAAACATACCGAGTATAAGCAATCCGCATCACATCACGCTTGCGCCCACGGGCGAGGACTTCACCATTTTCAGCAACCAGCATCCAGACTTTCCAATTCTTCATTTTTCTAATTCCTTTCCGGTTTGTTGGGTTTTCCTTCCCTCTTTCTGATTGTATTATAGCACCGGACGCGCTATTTGTCAACTACTTTTTTTAGAAATTTTTTGTCATTATTTTGTTACCTTTTAATAGGTGCCACTTCTATTATAACACTTGACTCCTGGTTTGTCAAGTACTTTTTTAAAAAATTTTTTGTCATTATTTTGTAACCAAAAGCAGCAAACGTATGATTGGTTAACTCTTTAATGCTTTAGCGTGTTAAAGATTGTTAAATTTTTAACAAAGGTGCTCGTTTACTTTAACGATTTAGTGTGTTAAAGTGTGCTAAACATACATTTACTGAACTTTAGCGATTTAATGTGGTAAAGTGTGCGTAGCGTGCTACTTTTATTATAACACATGAGTCGAGCCATGTCAAGTGTTTTTTTTAGAAATTTTTTGTTACTGGATTGTAACAATTTTGTGCATTTAAAGTAATGTACTTTAACTGTTTAGCGTGTTAAAGTGTAGGCCTGCCCCCCTCTCCCCAAAGAAGCGAATAGGGTTTCGGGATGTTGTGCGCGCCAAAGCGGCGAACACATTTTCGTCGCACTTTTGCGTTTTACTGTATTAAAGTGAAGTTCGGCTGAGGCCGATGGAAAAGGAGGCGCTGAGGTATAAGGAAGGATTATTTGACGGGGTAACATAATGATTTGATTGATGGAAGTTTTTTAAATTGGACTACAGACTTAGTAGATATTTTTCGAGGTATATTTTTATCGGGTAGAAAGAACAAACGTTTAGCGCACTTTTGAAATCACGGACTATAGACTTAGTAGGTATTTTCTGAGCTAGAAAAATAATTTTATTTTTTTATACTTAAAGTCTGGTTCTTTTATATCTTAATCGCAGGCACCTC
>Ga0326511_10000625_pt1 | contig 31148 bp, 25 predicted proteins | sample 0_2496_0518_D_FD_203701 | JGI IMG/M metagenome (GOLD analysis project Ga0326511, IMG submission 203701) | Bovine rumen microbial communities from UC Davis, California, United States - 0_2496_0518 | ecosystem: Host-associated > Mammals > Digestive system > Stomach > Rumen | place: USA...
CATCAATGTCTGGGTCACTGGGCTCGCTGGCCTCGTCAATAGGACTGGCAGGCTCGCTGGCCAAGATGACGGGAGAGGATGCCATCTCGGCTGAGATCTATCCTGACGTCATCGGCTCGCAGGACTTCATTGCAGAATTGATGAGCGTTCCTGTGACCACGCGCGACAAGGACATCAACTGCGAGTACTACGTCTACCTGCGCGACAAACAGAAGAGTGCGTGGTGGGGCATACTATTCAACACCATCAGTGAGTGGATCAAGCCCACGCCACCTGACACATACAATGGAAAGGAGACCTTGTCGGTCTTTGAGCTCTCGAAACGTCAGAAAGACATCTTTAGCTACGTACAGAGCAATATCAAATGTGTAGTCGACAAAAAGACTGATGTCGTCTCCATCACCGTCACCGACCAAGATCCACGCGTCTGCGCCATCATGGCCGACGCCACGTGCAAGAAGCTGCAGGAGTTCATCATAGCCTACCGCACCAACAAGGCCCACATTGATGTGGCTTATTACGAGAAGCTGGCTCAAGAGAGCAAAGTGGAGTACGACAAGGCCTTGAAAGCCTACGCTGCATATTCTGACGCCCACACCAGCACCATTCTAACAACCTATCAGGCACATCAGGAGAGCCTAGAGAACGACATGCAGGCAAAGTACAACGTATACACCGCCATGAACACCCAGCTGCAGGCTGCAACGGCCAAGCTTCAGGAGGCGACGCCAGCCTTCACAGTCATCGAGAGTGCCTCCATGCCCATCAAACCGGCAGGTCCCAAGCGCATGATTATATCCATTGCCATGATGCTGTTGGCATTCTTTGTGTTGACCGGCTGGCTGCTGGCAAAGAATAATGTAGCCAAAGACGAACAGACGGCATAGATGATTATCGTATGCATTTTCTCACTGATGGTCCTCTGTTATGCTTTTTCCATGATAGAGGACTACTTGCCTCAACACTATTATAAGTATATAGTTTGGGGCGTCATCTTGCTGATGGTTGTCATCTCGGGCACCCGTCCAGGAACCAATGTCAGTGACTACAATGTCTACGTGAACATCTTCTACGACTACGATTCCTTAAAGAACCAACTGTCAGTAGAACCGACCTTTCTTTGGGTCTGCGAGCTGTTCAACAAGATGGGGGGAACCATCCGCTGGGTCATCTGGCTCTATGCCCTTATCTCCATCCCACTGAAGATCTATTCGCTGTCGAAAATGGTGCCACCGGCCATTTTCTTTTTGGCCATCCCCGTTTATCTCGGCAATTTCTTCCAGTTGCACGACTGCGAGCAGATGCGAATAGCAGCTGCACTATCAATCGGAATGTACTGCTATCTTCTCAGACTTGAGGGCAAGAAATGGTGGCTCTGGATGACGTTCTGGCTGATAGCCATCTCTTTCCACCACACGGCAGCCGCCTTGATCATCCCACTCCTGTTGACACCCCAGAAGCGCATGGATATCAGATGGAAGGTGGGCATGGTTGTGCTTATTCTCTTAGGTGTGGTGTTTTGGATTCTCAAGGTAAACCCCATCACCACCATCCCGATACCATACATAGAAGCAAAGATGGCGCTCTACGAGCTTGCCATCTCGAACGGCGATCACCCAGACATTCTTGTCATACATCCCATCCCCCTGCTACGCATCGTCACGTTCTTATATGTTCTCTACTACTACGACCTAATCTACGAACACATGAAGTGTTTTAATCTGGTACTGGTATGCGAGGCTCTTGGCCTATTCTGCTGGTTCGGACTCTCAACAATGTCGGTCTTTGCCGTCCGAATGTCCGAACTGTTCGAGATAACGGAGATCATCATGTTCGCCTCCGTCATCTATACGGTAAAACCCATGTGGCTTGGCAAGGTATGGCCCTTTCTCGTGGCGATGTACATTTTCCTTTATGGATGTAAGGTTAACCAATTTGGATTCCTATGACACTGATAGCCAACGACACACATACCCGACGGACAAGCCTTCTCATCAAGAATGTGCTACTATCCTTCTTTATCAAGGGATGGAGTGCGCTCGTTGTGCTGGTAATGGTACCGTTGACCCTTCAGTGTCTGGGAGCCTACAAGAATGGTGTATGGCTAACCATCAGCAGTATGCTGGTATGGATTGACCAGATGGACATTGGCTTGGGCAGCGGTCTGCGCAACCGTCTGGCTACCTGCAAGGCTCACAACGACAATAACGCCTCTCGACAGGCAGTCAGTTCGACCATGGCGATGCTTGTATGTATCGTCATTCCGACATTCCTCATACTCGCCCTGATTGTATGGTTTGGTGATGTCTACACATTCCTCAACGTCGATCCTGTCATTATTCCCGAACTACGTGTGGCGCTGCTTTGTGCCGTAAGCATTATCTGTTGTACGTTCGTACTGAAGTTCATTAGCAACGTCTATATGGGTATGCAACTGCCTGCCGTCAGCAACCTTATCGTGGCACTAGGACAGACACTGGCACTAATAGGCACATGGCTACTCTATATCAACGGAAATGCCACATTTCTGTTTATCATCGCAGTAAACACCGCTGCACCATTGCTCGTCTATCTGGTGGCCTACCCTTACACCTTCTACATACGGTTCACGGAACTGCGTCCGACATGGAAGAGTGTTAACCTGCAGACAGCCCTCCAGCTCGGCAACCTCGGTATCAAGTTCTTCTGGTTACAGATAGCAGGAATCATACAATTCATGACGGCCAACATCCTCATCTCTCAGTTTTTCACTCCTGAGATGGTGACGCCCTATCAGATTGCCTACCGCTACATGAGTCTGGTCGTCGTGTTCTTCACGGTGATTTGTATGCCTTTTTGGAACGCCACCACTGATGCCTACGAACGCGGCGACATGGTATGGATAGAGAAAGCTGGAAAGAAAATGAACACGCTGACAATCCTCATCTTCCTCATACTGGTGCTGATGACAGTGTTCTCGCCACTGGTCTATGACTTGTGGATTGGCGACAAATGCGACGTTTCCTTCGCCATGACGGCCATGATGGCACTCTATGTCTTCCTGCTAGTGCTCAGTATGCGATACTCTTACTTCCTGAACGGCATCGGAGCCTTGCGTATGCAGTTGTACATGACCGTCTCTGCCATCGTCTTCATCCCGCTGGCATGGCTGGTCAGTCTTCTGACTCACAACATCGTCTGGTTCATGGCAGTCATGTGCTTCTGTAACCTGCCAGGCATCATCGTCAACATCATTCAGTTTAACAAAATCCTCAAAGGAACAGCGACAGGTGTATGGAGAAGATAAAAATGTTGGGGGTTGTCACCCTGTACAATTCTGACAAAGACCAGACACTACGCAACATCAGTCTGTATGCACCCCACCTGGACAGGCTGGTGGTGTGGGACAATAGTGCCGACAGCCATCAGGAGTGGTTCCAAGAACCACATATCGACTACCATTGGACGGGTAAAAACACGCTGATAGCGCCTGCAGTCAACTACGCATGGCGATTGGCAGAACAAGAGGGATTCGATGCCATCCTGCTGATGGATGACGACAGCCGCTGGAACGATTTCCCATCATACAGAAATGACATAGAGGCACTGCTGACGCAAGGCAAGTGTATGGTGTTCACGCCCTATGTCAACGGCTGCGACAATTTCCAGATAAAAAATGAGATCCAGAAGAAGCGCCTTTTTATCAACTCCGGCACTGTCATCCCCACGACTATCCTGCGGAGCATCGGCGGTGTCGACGAAAGCGCATTCCCGTTGGACGCCCTTGACCACGACATAGCCTTGAGCGCCCAGGAACACGGTTTCCAGACTGTATGTCTCACCCGCCACCGTCTGGATCACTCACTGGGCTACCCCCAGCATCTAGGGCCATTCCGTCTGTTTACGCCCAACTACGACAGTCTAAGGACATATAACATGACCCGTTCTCACATCATCTGCTACAGGAAACACCGGCCGTTGATGACGAGGACAGACAAAGATTACCTGTTCAACGAGATTATCCGCAGGAAGTTCTTCCGGATTATCCTGGCCGAGCCCGACAAACTGGGGCGTCTGTTGGCCCTGATAAGGGGTGTCATCAGTGGTTATAGATATAAACTGACGAAGATATGAGATGTGAGAGCCAGATAGCCATACTGATGGCAACATACAACGGTGCCAGATATGTCAGGGAGCAGCTTGACTCCCTGCTATGCCAGACGTTCACCGACTGGCATCTGTATATCCATGACGATGGTTCGACAGACGGGACGATAGACGTGCTCAAAGCCTATGCCACCGACCATCCACACAAAATCACCCTTCTGGACTACAAGCCTCAAGGTGGTGCCTGTCGCAACTTCCTTAGCATGATGGAGGCGGTCGAGGCTCTTTACTATATGTTCTGCGACCAAGACGACGTATGGCTGCCAGAGAAGACAGAGAAGACATTCCTCCGGCTAAAGACACTGGAGCGCCTGTCGCTAGGTACTCCGATACTCGTCCATAGCGACCTCATGATAACCGATGCACAGCTGAACGTCACAGACATATCATTCGTCAAAAACCAACGCATTAAGATGGCCGCCATCAAGACGTTCGAAGACTATGCTGCCACAAACACCGTTACTGGCTGCACGGCACTGTTCAACCATCAGGCCAAGATGTGCATCCGGCGTCCCTACGACAAGGCTATCATGCACGATGCCTGGCTATGTCTGTCCATCGTGGCCCAAGGGGGCATCGTTGACTTCATCGACGAGCCGTTGGTGAAGTACCGTCAGCACAGCCACAACGTGCTCGGCTCCACAGACATGAGTCGTCAGACACTGTCGCACAAAATAATGAGCATCCGACGAATGGTCATCGACAGCATCAGTCACTACCGTGAGATGAACGCCGTCCGCCCCCTTTCGGTCTGGTCGTTCATCCAAGCCAAGAACCGTTACAGAAGCTTTTAATACCAACTATGAAAGAGTGTGCTTTTACCATCGTTGCCAAGAATTATATCGGGTTGGCCCAGATTTTAGGTCAGTCGCTACGTCAGCATAACCCCACGACTGACTTCCGTATCTATGTCGCCGACGAGTTCAGCGAGGAGCCTCCCACCCTGCCTGCCGAGGTTCTCATCGCCAAGGACGTACTTAGCGGACTGACTTTAGAGCAATGGACGGACATGGCGTTCAAATACGACCTCACGGAGTTCTGTACAGCCATCAAGCCATTCTGCTTCGAACATGCCTTCGCCGACGGCTACGAGAAGGCTTACTACTTCGACCCCGACATCTACATATTCTCGAGCATCCGACCTATCAGCGACGCTCTCGATAGCCATAGCACGACGCTAACGCCACAGGTCGTGGGCATCCACACGCACTATACTGGGGAACATCCTGAGTGGGCCATGAACGTCAATGGCATTTTCAACCTGGGGTTCTGTGGCATCAAGAATGATGAATGGGGGCGCCGCGTCGTAGCATGGTGGCAAGAGAGGCTGCGCGACCAAGCTTTTGCCGACCGCTCCGTCGGACAGTTCACTGACCAGAAATGGATGGACTGGATGCCTGCCCTGCTGGCCGACCGGCTATGCGTCCTGCAGTCGTTGGGGATGAACCTGGCACCCTGGAACTACTTTGAGCGCCAGATCTGCCAGGATGCCGAAGGTACCCTACACGTCACCTTCCGTAGCGACGACACCCCACAGCGCGACGACCCACTCGTGTTCGTCCATTTTGCAGGCTATGACTACAGCAAGCTAAAGCAAGGCATCATTGAGCGCAAGCGCATTGAGAATCTAAAGGAGTACGACGACCTGGCACTGATCAACAACATCTATCGTGATGCTATCATTGCCAATACCAGCGTTTTCGACGCATTCATCACCCAACCCTACACCTACGCTACATACGACAACGGCGACCCTATCGCCGCCTTCCACCGCAGGCTGTATCATGGACTCACCCTTCATCACTCACCCTTCACTACTGGCGCAGGCACCTTCCACGACGCCATCGGTCGGCGGGGTATGCTTATCAAGGAGAAGATTGACAATGTGTCGCGACGGAATATCGACAACTTAGAGGGGAAGCACCGTCAGCTGGCAAGGTTCTACAGTATACTATACCGTCTACTGGGCTACAAGCGCTACGTACTGTTCCTCAAGAGCTTGTATTTCTATTGCCGTCCCGAGATGCACACATTCCTCATCAATAAGAAAAGGTCATGATTAAGATTCTGCAGATACGCCAGAATATGCCAGGGGGCACCGACACCTACTGCCGAGGACTGGAACACCTGCTCAGCAACGATGCAGACTGCCGTGTGCTGCCCGTTACCGACATTCCCCAGCAACCGTCACGCCTGCTGCACTACACCTACCGTGACAGTGACCTAGAGCCGTTCATTGCCGAAGCTGACATCGTCCACGTCAATGGCTATACTGCCCAAGGGACGATTGACGCCATGCGCTTGGCTCACCATATGGGTAAGAAAGTGGTCTACACAGCCCACTTCCACCCGTTCTGCTATCTGGGACACCCGCTGGCTGGTCGTCTGTTTTTCCACCTGAAGATGCGTCCCGCCATCCAGCGCTATGCCGATGCCGTGACAACCATCAACAACGAGGATACGCGTTTCTTCAGTGCTCTTCACCACCGTGTTGTCCAGATTCCCCACTGGAACAACACTGTGGATAGTCTGTCGTTGCCTGACGTAATCCACCAGCCGAGGTGCATCCTCTTCGTAGGTAGGATTGACGACCATGTAAAGGGTTTCCGCCAGTTGTCTGCTTTGCCTGAAGGACAATACGACATCCACTGCGTGGGAAACGGCGATATGCCCTTCGAAAGGGCCGACATCACGCGCCATCACCACCTTAGCCGCGAAGAGTTACAGCTACTCTACCGCCAGGCCTCGTTGCTCGTGGTTCCTTCCAAGTATGAGGCTTTCTCCTTTGTCACCCTGGAGGCGATGGTACATGGAACACCGGTGGTTATGTCCGACAGGGTGCGCATTGCCGACTATCTCGATGGCATCCGCGGCTATGCCGTCTACCACTATGGTGACAACCGCGACTTTGTTGACAAAGTGGCTAAGACCATAGGAGCCGCCGTCGACAGAACAGCAGTCTGTCAGCGTTTTGACCCACAGCACATCATCAGACAGTATAAGCAACTCTATATGATGCTGTGAAAAGTCCGTATTCCGATGAAATATATTTACTCCATCGTTCTTTTACTATGCCTATCCCTGCCAATGAGGGCTACTGGCGGCAAGATGCCCATCATCGCCTATATGGGTGTTCCCAATGACCAGTCTACCGACGAGAATTTCAAGACGTTTAGCGAGTGTGGCTTCACTGTCAGCCTCTACGGCTATGCTACACTACGCGAATTGACGGAGGCATGCCGAGTGGCATATCGTCACGGCGTCAGCATCCTAGGACATTGTCCTGAGACGCACGCCACCCCAGAGCGGGCTGCTGCCATACTGAAAGACCAACAGGGATTCTTCGGCTACGTCCTGCAGGATGAGCCATCGGCAGCTGAGATTGACGCACTTGAGAAGGAGATTTGCCAGATAAAAAAAGTAGACAACAGCCATGTCTTTTACATCAATCTCCTCCCCAACTACGATGATTGGATACTGCAACATACAAAGACGCGCACCTATGCCGAATATTTAGAAAAGGGCGCAGCCACCTCGTGTCGCCAGCTGTCGTTCGACTACTATCCAGTCACGAAGGACGGACTACGCGACGGATGGTTTGCCAATCTGGAGACCATCCGTACGAAAAGTCTGTCTAAGGGCATACCCTTCTGGGGCTTCATCCTCTCCGTACCTCACGCCATCTATCCTCAGCCCACCATTGGTTCGCTGCGCCTTCAGGCGTATACCAACTTAGCCTATGGCGCACAGGGCATCCAGTACTTCACCTACTGGACACCATCCCCAGATCGCGAGAACGACTACCATAATGGTCCCATTGACCGAAAAGGACGGAAAACGAAGACCTACGCATTGGTGCAGCGCATGAACAGTGAATTGAAATCCGTAGCGCGCCTGTTCTATGGCGCACGCGTGACCAGCATTGGCCATCTGGGCGTCATAGATAAAGGCACCCGTCGCCAAACGATGATGCCACCTAACCTGAACAAACTGAAAATCAGCGGCAAACGCGGTTGTATCGTCTCACAGTTCACCAAGGACGGCCATACCTACCTAGCCCTTGTCAACAAAAACTACCGCGGGAAAATGAAAGCTACCATCGGCTGGCGTAACGACACACCACGCCGCATCACGAAAAGTCTTGTTGAGGAGCCTATGAAGTCGTCTTTCACCATCGATGCAGGTGATATTCTGCTTTTCAAACTGAAATAATCCATCAAAAAGGGACTGCTTCTTAAAAAAAAGTTGTACCTTTGCACGCGCAAAAGGCACAACCACCGCCTAACAGCACGATAATGAAGCAGTTCACAGTCCTCATGTCCGTCTACTATAGGGAGAACCCGCAGTTTCTCCAGCAGAGCCTCGACAGCATTTTCAATCAAACGCTGCCGCCAACGGAGGTCGTTCTCGTACAAGACGGGCCTATGGACGACAAACTTGAACAAGTCATAGAGCGCTGTCAGAAAGAGCACGCCGAACTAAAGACCATCAAACTATCTAAGTGTCATGGGCTTGGTGGAGCACTAAACGAAGGTCTGCGACACTGTTCCTACGACCTTGTAGCCCGCATGGATACTGACGACATTGCTAAGCCTGAGCGTTTCAAGACACAGATAGAGTGGATGGAACAGCATCCCGACACTGACGTCTGCGGCTGTTGGATTGACGAGTTCACGGACATCCCGACAAACATCATTTCCTCGCGCAAGCCTCCACGCGACCACGAGGACATCGTCAAGTTCGCCCGCAAGCGCAACCCGATGAATCACCCCACTGTAGTATTCCGACGTCAGGCCGTCGAACAGGCTGGCGGCTATCAGCACTTCTACCTCTTCGAGGACTACTACCTATGGATACGTATGTTGATGTCTGGTAGCCATTTTCATAACATACAGAAGTCGCTACTCTACTTCCGTATGTCCGATGATACATTCCAACGCCGGGGCGGTCTGAAATATGCGCAGTCAGAAATCAGGCTACAACGTGAGCTTCACCAGTTGGGTTTCATCTCATGGGGTACGATGATACTGAACATTTTCTACCGTAGCACTGTTCGGAATATGCCCAACAAGCTACGCCGTTTCATCTACATATCCCTCTTGAGACGATAAATTACGAAATACATTTGGCCGTTTGTCTTTTTTTCATTACCTTTGCATCCGTTTTGCGGTAAAGTGGCGTATTTTGCAAAAAAGTTACACCTGTCTGCAATAAAACGGCGACATTGTCGTTAGTATAATAAAATAAGGTAAGAAATTAGGTAAAAGCACATATATGACGGTTCACAGCAGTGGATATGTTATCGACGGAATGAACGGCTTCGAACGCAACGTAAAACGTGTGTTCGACCTTTTCGTGGCACTCATCTGCCTTATTCTGTTCTCGCCGCTGTTCCTGTTCTGCTACATCGCCATCAAGCGCGAGAAGAACGGTCCCGTCATTTTCAAGCAGGAGCGCATCGGCCGTTTTGGCCGTCCGTTCAACATCTACAAGTTCCGTAGTATGGTGGTCGACGCCGAGAAGAAAGGTCCCGCACTGTGCGACACCGAGGAGGACGACCGTCTGACAAAGGTAGGCCGTTTCCTGCGTGCCCACCACCTGGACGAGCTGCCGCAGTTCTGGAATGTGTTCAAGGGTGAGATGTCGTTCGTCGGCCCGCGTCCTGAGCGCAAATTCTTTATCGACCAGATCATGCTGCACGATACGCGCTATCAGTACCTCTTCCAGATTCGTCCGGGCATTACATCGATGGCTACGCTCTATAACGGCTACACGGACACGATGGAGAAGATGCTGAAGCGTCTGGACATGGATTTGGAGTATCTGGAGCACCGTTCGTGGGCACTCGACTTCAAGATTCTCGGCCTGACATTCTTCAAGATTATCTTCGGCCGCAAGTTTTAATACATCTTAGTATTTCCTAAAACTTATTCTGACACTGTCATTTTCCAGTCGCAGGGTGCTCTTGCTAAGCTCCAGCACATGGAACGAGGAATTCTGGCTATAGATGCCAAGGTTGTGTAGGATGGGCATGTCCGTCATCAGCGTGTCGCCCGTGATATGTGAGAAGTGATTCAGGTTCCATATTCTCAGACTGTTGTCCTCCAGCGAGAACTCACCCGTCACCTCCTCTATCTGCACTGAGTTCATCTGTACCAGCGTCCCCTGAAAGGCCCACGTCACCATCTTGTCGCGGGCGTCCGTCACTTCCTGCGTTCGCAGAGTCTCCATGAACGTCATCTGCCACATTCCGTCCAAGTCACCATTATCCGACGTCACGAAGTCGCACGATGCAATCGCCATCGCCGCAACGCCTGTCATCATTGCAATTATCTTGTGTCTCATCTTCATCTCTCAATCTCTCAATTTCTCAATCCCTCAATCTTTCATCTCCCATCTTACCGTCACCTGACAGCCGAGGTTGTCGCCAAGCAACTTACCACGGTCCATACCCAAAGCTGCCTTCACCTGCCAGCTACGGGCCAGACGATAGGACGTCTCACCCATCAGACTGACATTCTCCTGTGGCTCATGTAACAGCAAGTGGTACGTGCCGTAGCCGCGCTGCCAGGTAGCTAAGAGCCTATAGTGCAACCGCGAGATAGGTGTGCCGCTGAGTCCAAGGTGCCAGGCCGTGAAGCGGTTATTCTTCACGCGGATGGTGGCGTCATCGTTGTAGAGCGGCGAACGGTAGAGGGGGTTGCCCATGACCATGCCCCAGTGCTGCCAGCCAGTCATCAGACTGTGGTTATAGTAGTCGTCCTTACCGCAGATGTGTTCGCTGATAGCTGGTGTATGGTCATGATAGACGGGGCCGCTCTGGTACTTCGTATAGAGATACTCCACAACGACATCGTCGAGCCAGTGCTGGTTCTTCAGTCTCAGCTCCACGCCCAGTAGCATATCCTTCAGGTCGTAAAGGAAGAAACGGTTGCGCGTGGTTTTGTTCCAATCATCGCCCGTACCATAGCCGTCGTTAGAGAGGAAAAACATTGCCGATTGGTCCTCGAAGAAATGATCGGCATAGAGCCCCAAGTTCCACGTCGCGTAGTCCATGTTCAGACGCATCAGCCAGCTACCTAAGTGATTACCCTCAAAGTTGGTATAGACGTCGTCCGTTGCATCCTGTCCCGACAGAGGGACGAGTGCTTTCCAGAAGGCCTTGACACCCTGGCCATTCTTATAGACGGCATCGTCTGCAGGCCCCGCCAGATGATAGGTTTCACCACCGAACTGACAGGCCATCTCGATGCCTGCCTCGAGCGTGATGTTCTTCGGTCCTATACGTAGATAACCTGCCTTCGTGTGGAGCCACGAACCCTGGATGTATCGTTCTTGCGCATTGGTAAAGTCCTTCTGCCAGCCGCCGTCGGTTGTCTTGCCGTACGAGGCGTGGCCCTTCAGGGCTATCCACCCGTTGGTGCCAGGCACCGTCCAATAGTCGGGAAGCGCCAACCGTACGGCGGGTATGGGACGGGCATTTATGCCGAAAGTCTGTGAGCCACTGCTCAGTTCCGGATTCTTCAGCTCCATGGGTTGCTCCTTCGCTCCAAGGGTGAGCACACCTTTCAGCCAGCGGGCCTCGACGTAAGCCTGCTGCACCACCAGGGTGCTCGTCATTCCTGTTGCCACGGCCACGTCGGCTCCATAGCCTATGCCCCACCGTCTGTCGTCGTCGGCTGTCAGCGGGCGCTGCAAGGCTCCGCGCAGATAGGCGTAGCTCCCGTCCACCGCACTAAGTCCGTAGCGGTTCGCATTGAGCCACAGCGGGGTATGGTCACCGTCGGCAACGGTGGCTTGCGTCTCAACCCTGTACTCCAGGCTGTCTGTCAAGCGGCTCATGTCCTGAGCCTCCAGCGGCAGTAGCATCGTGGCCGTCGTAACGGCCGTCATTATCAATCTCTTCAATTTCTCAATCTCTCAATCTTCACAGGATTTCCATAATCTCCCTGAGCGACGTGACCTCATAGTCGACGGGCGAAGGAGCGGGGTACTCTGGATAGCGGTTGAAGTAAATGACTGCCAAGCCAGCCTGCTGGGCTCCGAGTATGTCCGTCTGGAAGTTGTCGCCAATCATCAGGGTCGTCGGCACCTCAGCTCCCGTCACACGCAGGGCGTAGTCGAAAAAGGCAGGTGCTGGTTTGTTGGCTCCGGCATCTTCGCTGAGCACAACGGTGTCGAAGCAGGTATCAAGTCCACTGGCACGCATCTTGCGATACTGTACCTCGTGGAAGCCGTTGCTGCACATATGCAGGCGGTAGCCCCGTCGGCGGAGGTAGTCCACGAGCTCGTGGGCACCATCGACGGTGCCCGGCTTTGTGGCGCAGTAGTCGAGAAACACGTCGCTCACCAGGCGACAGTAGTATTCCGTCGGCTCCAGTCCCCGGCCATAGCTCAAGGGCTTGCGGAAACGCTCTACAATGAGGTAGTCGCGCTCTATCTCACCCTTCGAATAGCGTGTCCAGAGGTCGATGTTCGTTTCCCAGTAACGGTCGTAGAACGTCTGCGGGTCGTCGAAGGCAGTGGCCCAGCCGAAGTGCTGGAAGAGTTCGCGCAGGGCGATGACGGCATTGCCATGAGTGTCGTAGAGTGTGTCGTCGAAGTCTATGAACAGGTCTTTGTACATCTTTTCTTGGGGCTAATATAAGGTCACCTTTAGCTGGCTAAAGGTGACCTTCTCGCGGATAAAGGTGGTCTTTAGAAAGCTTAAGGTCACCTTTAGATGGGTATCTGTTGCTTACTTGTCGAGTTCCTTCAGGTTCTCGGCAATCATCTCGTCAGTAACGGTATAATTCTGCAGGTCGCCCTTGATGTAGGCCTCGTAGCTGGGCATATCGATAAGTCCGTGACCACTGAGGTTGAACAGGATGACCTTTGCTTCGCCCGTCTCCTTGCACTTCTTGGCCTCGCGGATGGTAGCGGCGATGGCATGGGTGCTCTCGGGTGCGGGGATGATGCCCTCAGTACGTGCGAAGAGCATACCGGCCTCGAAGGTCTCGAGCTGCGGGATGTCGACGCCGTGCATCAGGCCGTCCTTAATGAGCTGGCTAATGATCATGCCGGCACCGTGGTAGCGCAGACCACCGGCGTGGATGTTACTTGGCTTGAAGTTGTGGCCCAGGGTGTACATGGGCAGCAGCGGCGTGTAGCCTGCTTCGTCGCCGAAGTCGTAACGGAACTGTCCGCGCGTCAGCTTCGGGCAGCTGTCGGGCTCGGCAGCGATGAACTCTGTCGTCTTACCGTCGAGCAGGTTGTGACGCATGAAGGGGAAGGAGATGCCACCGAAGTTCGAGCCGCCACCGAAGCATCCGATGACGATGTCGGGATACTCGCCAGCCATCTCCATCTGCTTCTCGGCCTCCAGGCCGATGATGGTTTGGTGCAGACCGACGTGGTTCAACACGGAACCCAAGGTGTACTTACAGTTGGGCGTAGTGGTAGCCAGCTCAACGGCCTCGCTGATGGCGGTACCCAGGGAGCCGCTGTGCGTCGGGTCCTTCGTCAGGATGTCCTTGCCGGCACGCGTCGACATCGAGGGTGAACCCTCGACAACGGCGCCGAAGGTGCGCATGATGGAGGAACGGTAGGGCTTCTGCTGCATGGTAATCTTCACCTGATAGACGGCACAGTCGAGACCGTAGATCTTGGCAGCGTAAGAGAGGGCAGCGCCCCACTGTCCGGCACCTGTCTCGGTGGTGACGTTCGTCGTTCCCTCCTGCTTGGCGTAGTAGCACTGCGGCAGGGCGGAGTTGATCTTGTGCGAGCCCAGCGGGTTCGTCGACTCGTTCTTGAAATAGATGTGAGCTGGTGTTCCCAAAGCCTCCTCGAGTGCGTAGGCACGGACGAGCGGCGTAGAACGATAGTACTTGTACTTCTCGAGGACGTCCTCGGGAATGTCTATCCAGCGGTGCTCGGTGTCGAGCTCCTGTACACAGCACTCACGCGGAAAGATGTGTGCCAGATCGTCGACGCCCAGCGGCTGCTTCGTCGCGGGATGGATGGGCGGCATGGGCTTGTTGGGCATGTCGGCCTGGATGTTGTACCACTGTGTAGGAATCTCACTCTCTTGGAGGATGAACTTTTTCTGTTTTGACATAGATTTTTGTTGTTGGTGAATGGTTACCGCCTGCAAAGGTAATCAATTATTTACAATTACACGATTTTACTACTGACAATTTATTTCAAATAACGTCATTTTTATGGGTTTTCGCTTACGAGGGCTGTCTTTCAAGCATCTCAGCTTTTTTGAACTCGAGAAATTCAGTGGGTGTGACGCCATACAACTTCTTGAATGTCGTGGCAAAGTACTTCGGATCCTGGAACCCCACTCGGTAGGCGAGGTCGCTGATGCGGATTTCGGGCTGCTGCTGGGCGATACGCCGGGCCTCCTTCATACGGATGTCACGGATAAAAGCGGTGACGTTCATCCCCGTCAGCGAGCGCAGCTTATTATATAAGGTGGAAGCGCTGGCACCCATGTCGGCCGCGAAGGCATCGCGGTCGTATTCGCCATCGTCCAGATGGCCACGGACACAGTCGATGGCACGTTTGAGAAACTCCTGGTCGGCGGTAGGATCGGCGACAGCAATCTCTTGCTCGGCCTGCTCGACGCTTTTCTCGCGGAACTCCGCCTGTATGCGCTTGCGGTTCTCGATGATATTGTTGATACGCAATTCGAGGTCGCGCATCTTGAAGGGTTTCGTGACATAATCGTCTGCACCGATGGCAAGTGCCTCCTCGCGGTCCTCGGACTGTGTCTTCGCCGTCAGCAAGATGATGGGCAGCCGACTGGTAGTGGGGGCACCCTTGATACGGCGTGTCAACTCATATCCGTCCATGACAGGCATCATCACGTCGGAGACGATGAGGTCAATCTCGTTGTTGGCGACGATGTCCAGTGCTTTCTCACCGTTCGGGGCAGTGAGTACTTGATAGTGCTTACTGAACAGCTGTTGCATGAGCAGCAGCAACTCGACGTTGTCCTCGACTATGAGTAGCTTGTAGGCATCCTCGTCGGGTGGCGTCTCCGTCAACGGTGCCTCAGCCGGTTCCTCGTCGGTTTTCTTCATGCGGAGGGCCAAGTCAAGGATGGCACTGCGGGCACTGTTGATGTTGATGGGCGCCGTTTCATCGGTCTGCGCAGCCGAGAACGACTCTTTGTTGATAGGCAGCACGACGGTGAACGTCGACCCCATCCCCTCCTCGCTCTCGCAAGTGATGTCGCCACCGTGCAGATAGACGAGGTCACGCGTCAGCGACAGCCCCAGGCCCGTGCCCATAGCCTGCATACGACGGTAGTCGCCATCGTAGTAGCGGCGGAAGAGGTGGTGCTGCTTGTCCTTCGGTATGCCGATGCCGTCGTCGGACACCTTAATTATAATACGGTCATACGTATCGTTGGTGCGCACCTTCAGTTGTACATGTCCGTACTCGTTGGTGTATTTCGCGGCGTTCGACAGGAGGTTATAGATAATCTTGTCCAACTTGTCGGTATCAATCCAGCCCATCATGCTCTCAGGACGACAGCTGACGGAGAATTCAAGTTTGTTCTTAGCCATCAGCGGCTCTATGCACAGGGCCGTCCGCTGGATGTATTGCATCACGTCACCATGGGCCACGCGCAGCTTCAGCTCGCCCGACTGCGACTTACTGGTCTCAAGGATCTGCTGCAACAGACGCACCATACGCTCGATGTTGAGCTGCATCAGATCGTAGTCCTGACTGTGCTCGGGCGTCTGCTCGCGCAGGCGTTCGACTGAGGCTGAGATAACCGTCAGCGGCGTCAGCAGTTCGTGGGTGATATTTGTGTAGACGCGGCTCATCTGCAGGCGCTGTTTCAGGCGCACACTCCTTAGGTAGAGCTCTCGGCCAAAGAAAAAAAGACCTGTGAGCACCGCTACCGATAGGATAATTATGAGCGTTAGCATCGTTTTAGGGTTTATGATTGTGGTTGCAAAGATACATTATTTTTCTCAATTGTTTCTGTTTTTTTGCAAAAATCTAAAGAAAAGAGGTTAAAAAGGGTTGAAAATCCGTGAAATCAGGTCGAAAATGCGTTAATTCACGGATTTTCAACCTCAAATAACGCAAATTAAACCTCTATTTCTAAAGTTTGCACTATCTTTGCACCAGAAAAAGATTTTTAATGGTTAAGGTTTATGGTTGATTAATTTAGTTTTAAAGTATTGAAAAAGCTCCGCTGTGAAGCGGGGCTTTTTCGTTTTTGTTGGATAATGGGACCTATGAGTCCTATAAGACCTATAAGGCCTATGAGACCTATGAGACCTATAAGACCTATGAGACCTATAAGACCTATGAGACCTATAAGACCTATAAGACCTATAAGACCTATAAGACCTATGAGACCTATGAGTCCTATAAGTCCCATGAGAATAATTATTAAGCTTTGTTCAATAGGAATCTTTCCGCCTCAATAGCCGCCTGGCAGCCGCTACCGGCGGCGCTGATGGCCTGGCGATAGACAGGGTCGGCGCAGTCACCGGCAACAAACACACCGGCAATCTTCGTGCGCGGCGTACCGTCAATCTTCTTCAGGTAGCCCACTTCGTCGGTCTCCAGCCACTCGCGGAAGATATCGGTATTCGGCTTATGGCCGATGGCCAGGAAGAAACCATCAATCTGGATGTCGACCTTCTCCTCGTCGGGCTCGCCACGGCGTTTCACGAGGTGTGCGCCCTCCACGCCGTTCTCGCCAAAGAGGCCAATGGTATTGTGTTCAAAGAGGATCTCGATGTTCTCACGCTCACGGACACGCTGCTGCATGACCTGTGAGGCACGCAGGAACGGCTTGCGGACGATGAGATACACCTTCTTAGCCAGTCCCGAGAGATATAGGGCATCCTCGCAGGCGGTATCGCCGCCACCGACGACGGCCACCGTCTTCTTGCGATAGAAGAACCCGTCACAGGTGGCACAGGCTGAGACGCCCTGACCGTTATACTTGCGCTCGTCGTCGAGCCCCAGATACTTCGCTGAGGCGCCGGTAGCGATGATTACCGTGTCGGCAACAATCTCCGTACCATCGTCGGCAGTGCAGACATAGGGTGCCTTCGAGAAGTCCACCTTTACAATCTCGCCGTCGCGGATGTCCGTGCCGAAGCGCTCGGCCTGCTCGCGCAAGTCCATCATCATCTGGTTGCCGTCGACACCCTGCGGGTAGCCGGGGAAATTCTCTACTTCGGTGGTCTGCGTCAGCTGTCCACCAGGCTGCATACCGCAGTACTCAATGGGGTTGAGGTTTGCCCTTGAGGCATAAATGGCAGCGGTATACCCTGCGGGTCCGCTGCCAATAATCAAACATTTCGTATGTTCCATCATTGTCAATTGTAATTATCAATTGTCCGCTCGACCAATGGTCGCTTGCAAGGCAAGAATTATCAATTTCTAAAGCAGTTCCTTAATCTGCGCCTCAATGTTCTCGATCTTCTCCGTCGGCTCGAAACGGGCGACGACCTGACCTTTCTTATTGACGAGGAACTTGGTGAAGTTCCACTTGATGTCCGACTTCGTCTTGTAATCGGGGTCAGCTTTCGACAGCATATCGTCCAAGATGTGGGCAATGGGATGCTCCATGTCCCAGCCGGCAAAGCCCTTCTGCTCCTGCAGGAACTTGTACAGCGGCTCGGCATCGTCGCCGTTGACCTTCACTTTCTTGAAGCGCGGGAACTCCGTGCCGAAGTTCAGCTTGCAGAACTCATGGATTGACTCGTCGGTGCCAGGAGCCTGCTGCCCGAACTGGTTACAGGGAAAGTCGAGGATTTCGAATCCCTGCGCGTGGTATTTCTTGTAGAGTGCCTCCAGCTCATCGTACTGCGGTGTGAAGCCGCACTTGGTGGCAGTGTTGACAATGAGCAGCACTTCATTGGCATACTCCTTCAGTGATACATCCTTTCCTTTTCTGTCCTTGACAGAGAATTCATAAACAGTTTTCATTGTGTTTTTTTGTTATTGTTTGTTGTTGGTAGATGCTTCTATGACGCCTTTCGACAGTCATTTCCGTTTTTCAGCCACAAATGTAATCATTTCTTGCCGAATAAACAAAAAATTACGGAAAATTAATGTTTTTATTACACTTTCAGTTACAAAAGTAGGCGGGAAACCGAAAAAAAAACGTAAAAAGTTTTGCCGTTTCGAAAAAAAAACCTAACTTTGCGCGGAATATTCCGTATTGTCTGGTGCTGAATCCTCACATGCGGGGTGGTTATATACGTGTACATTAATATATATATATAAGATAAGACAAAAATCACTAATTTAACAACAAATAAAAAAAACAATGAAGAGACATGTTTCGAAAACCCTTCTGGTGATGGCATTGACCCTGTCATCAGTTGGTAGTTTCGTCGGTTGTAAAGACTACGACGAGGATGTGTATGTGGATCTGAAGTCGAGGATCACCAAGGAGACGTCCCTGCGTGAGGCCCTACAGATTCAGGTCGATGAGCTGGAGGCTTACGTCAATACGCTGAAGAGTTGCGGGTGCGACCTCTCCGACTATCTGACCAAGCTTCAGGCTGACAAGACCTACTTGAAGAAGGCTGACTACGAGGGACAGATTGCCCAGATCTCCCACAATCAGACGGCCATTGAGCTGATTAACAATGCCATTAACGAGATTAATCAGACGCTGGGCTCTATTAGGCCTTACGACGACAGCAACATCCTCTACCAGATCAACCAGTTGAACCAGTTGATTCTGAGTGTGAAAAGCACGTCTGAAGAGGCTCTGGAAGCTGCCAAGAAGGGTAAGTGCGAGTGTGACCTCCAGCCGCTGGAGAACCGCATCACTCGCCTTGAGAATCTGGTAGCTGGTTTGGGCCAGCGCATTGAAGCTGTCAGCAGCACCGCTGAGAAGGCTTTGGCAAAGGCTGAGAAGGACTCCATCCTGCTCGTCAAGCAGCAGAAGACCATCGACTCGCTGATCAACGTCATCAACAAGATGGACAACACCATCAAGGAGACCGTCCTCAAGCGCATCGAGTCTCTGGAGAAGAACACCTATACGAAGACTGAGATCGACAAGATCATCCGCGAGCTGAACATTCCTGACGAAGTGAACATACAGCCGCTGCTCGATCGTATCCAGAACATCGAGGAGAACTACCTGACAAAGAAGCAGATTGAGGACCTGATCAATGCTATCCCCATCACCGACCTCTCGGATATTGAGCGCCGTCTGGCTGCCCTCGAGCGTCGTCCCGTGTTCAACACCTACACGAAGGCCGAGATTGACCAGATGCTTCAGGACCTTGGCGTTCCGCAGACAAGCCTGACAGAGATTCTGAATCGCCTGAGCACTCTGGAGGGTAAGAAGTTCTGGACTCAGCAGGAGATTCTCGACCTGATTAACAGTGTTCTCCCCAGCCAGTATGACGACTCTGCTATTATCGCGAGACTGGAAGCTTTGGAGGGTCTGCCTCATGTAGATGCCTATTCGAAGGATCAGGTTTACACCAAGGGCGAGGTCGATGCCCTCCTTCAAACCCTGTCACAGAGTATTCCTGACATATCTCAGCTTGAAAGCGATGTGGCAGAACTTATGAACAGACCCACCTGGACTCAGACACAGATTGAGAATCTCATTACCGACAAGCTGTCCAACTACTACACGAAGTCCGAGATTGACCAGATGCTTACGGAATTGCGTAATGGTTACTACACCAAGGACGCTATCGATGGCATGATTTCGAACTTGAATGGCCTTATCACTACAGCTCAGCAACTTGCTCAGAGCGCTTCTGACTTAGCTACTACAAACAGTGGACTGATTACCGGCCTTACTACGAGAGTCGGTGACCTCGAGGATGCACTGAGTGGAATCGAACAAGATATTACTGATCTCGATACGAGATTAACTAATCTTGAGGACGACGTTGAGGGATTGTCAGACCAAATTGATGAACTCGACCAGAAGATTAACAAGATTACTCAGGATATCCAGAAGCTGCAGAACGACCTCCAGAAGATGATTACCGGTATCATCGTTCAGGGTACTCAGAACCCCATCATCGGTTACCTCAACACCCCGCTTGACGCCCGTTCGACGCTCCTCGGTGTGTACTACGGTAAGCCTGATAACGACTGGCAGTTCCCCTCAGCAAACTCTGCACACTATGCAAGAAGCGTGGAGTTCAAGTGGCTGGAGTCCCATTTTGACCGTATTTCTGAGATTCTTGGTACCAGCATCTTCAATCAAGCTTCTGGCAGCGCTGGTGAGACACTCGTCACACTGGGTAAGGATGGTGATGTAAAAGACAATGCCGGTACCCTCTACCTGACCGTGAACCCCTCTAACGTTGATTTCGATGGCGCAGAGCTGAAGCTCCACGACAGCCAGGACAAAGAGCTTGATATTCTCTCGCCCCTGAAGAAGTCTAACCGTCTGCTGACCATGGGCTACACCCGTTCTGCCGACAACGGCTTCTACGAGGCTGCCGCTACCATCAAGGCCGATCAGGTTCAGAGCATGAAGTTCGAGTTCGACATGGAGAGCCTCCAGGAAGACGTGAAGAGTATGTTCAGGGACTACAGCGATGTCTTTAGCATCTGTGACTTCGGTGCAAACATCATCCACAGCATGAAGACCAAGCTGCCCGCATACGCTGCGATGGCTTCTTGGCAGGATGAGTCGAGCGCTAAAGAGGCTACTGACACCGAGGCTGCCAAGGAAGGTACCATCCACAAGCTCTACTCGCAGTACAACATTGGTGCAATGGCCATCAAGCCGCTGTCATTCGCCTTCCTGCAGGATGTGAAGCTCGTAGAGAAAGCTCCGTTCATTGAGGAGCTGGAGAGTTTGGTTGGCGATGTCGTTGAGGAGATTAACTTCGACATTTCTTCCGACCTGCCCGACTTCACGAACTATAACAGTAAGATTACCTTCACTGACTTTACTATGCCTGACATCGACTTCAATAAGTTCAAGGTGAAGGTGAAGAAGACCATCACACTCGACGACATTGAGGAGCAGATTCTCGAGGACTACTTTGGCGAATCCCTCCATCTGGATGCTGGCCGCAACGGTAAGTTCTATATCGTGTTCGATAAGGATAATGATGAGTACGTTCTCGAGGTTGAGCAGACCTATAAGGACGGCAGCAAGCGCTACAGCGTCTTCCGCTATAACAAGTTGACTGGCCGCTTCACTCAGGACGGCAACGAGATTGCCAACGCCATCCTGCCGCTCGATTTCGAGATTGAGATTGAACTCGACAAGAGGGATGACGCCCGCGAAGTTCTGCAGCAGATTCTTGACTCTGTGAACAAAAAGGTTGGTGCCAATGGCACGCTGTCGCAGCAAGTCACCAACCTGCTGAACGATGTGGCCGCAATTGGTGACCTGAACGATAAGATCTCCGTATCCATCGACGAGACGAAGGACAACATCAAGGACGTGCTCGACCGCTATGTCAATCGTCTGAACAAGACGCTGACCAACTGCATCAACAAGTCTACGTCGTTCATGCACATCGCCCTGATGGCTAAGAACAATAATAGAGTAGGTATCCTGAGCCAGACGAAGGGCAACCCGACCATCGCTTCTGGACAGCTGACGCTCTACCCGACGACCTACAACCTCGAGCTCCTGGCTCCTGCCTATAAGAAGTTCGTAGCCGTCTCCGATGTTTACAACCTTGACGGCACACCCTTAGCCATCAACGAAGCTAAGGCTAAGGCTCAGGCCGCTAACGGTGGTAAGAACTTGAAGAAGGTCATCAATGGTGATGACATCTACTGCAAGATCAACGGCGAGCCCGGTTACATCTACGAGGTGTTGTACACCGCCGTTGACTACTATGGCAAGGTTGCTCTGAAGAAGTACTACATCAGATTCCAATAAAAGACAAAGAAAGGATTGCATATGAACGTGAAGAAACAAATATTGTCAGCACTGCTCCTCCTGGCCGCACTCACTGTGTCGGCCCAGGAGCCGCAGGGCGAGACAGTCTACGACTTTAAGCCGCATTGGTTCCTGCAGGTGGAGCCTGTTGGCGTTCAGCACACGTTGGGTGAGGTAGACTTTGGTCACCTGAATTCCTACAACGTACAGGCAGCCCTTGGCTACCAGTTCAATAAGATTGTCGGTCTTCGTCTGGCTGTCAACGCTTGGCAGAGCAGGGCCGGCTTAGAGATTGACAACAGTGACTTCGGTCTGGTAGACTTCCGTCAGACGTGGAAGTGGAACTATTTCGCTCCCTCCCTTGATGTGCAGTTCAACCTGTCGAACGTGGTGTGTCAGTACAACCCCAAGCGCTTCTTTAACCTGTATGCCTTTGTGGGTGCCGGTGTGAACTTCGCTTCAGGCAACGACGAGGCACAGGATGCCGAGAAGGCCCTGCAGACTTATCTGGCCAGCGCCCCCGGCCGTGCCTGGGACGGCAACCAGAATATGCGCTACCTCTGGGACGGCTCCAAGACCTGTGTCTTCGGACAGGGTGGTCTGGTGGGTGACCTCCGTTTGTCGGACGCCCTCAGCCTGATTCTCGAGGTGAACGCCAACCTGCTGAGCGATAAGTACAACTCAAAGCGTGCCGGCAATGCCGACTGGTATTTCAACGCCCTCGCTGGTCTGAAGATCAACCTCGGCAAGACCTATACGGAGCGTTTCATCCCTGCTCCCATTGTCGAGCCTGCACCCGTTGTCGTTGAGCCCACTCCCATCATTGAGGAGCAGAAGCCGGAGCCCGTCGTCATCGAACCCATCCGCCGTGACGTATTCTTCACCATCAACTCGTTCAAGATTGCCGATGTCGAGGCACAGAAGGTGAAGGACATTGCCGACTATATGCAGAAATATCCGAAGTCGAAGGTGGTGATTACCGGTTATGCCGATGCCGGCACGGGTAACGACCGCATCAACGACCGTCTGGCCGCCCAGCGCGCTGACGCTGTGGTGATGGCTCTGAGAAACCAGTATGGCATCTCGCCCGAGCGTATCACCTACGACTCTAAGGGTGCACGTGTGCAGCCGTTTGCTGAGAACGACCGTAACCGTGTCTCCATCTGCATTGCGGAGTAATGTTTAGAACGGCGTCATCGCCCATTTGAATTATCATATCAGCTCGGTCTTTTGGGTATTAAAAACATCCATAGAAAGACCGAGCTGTTTTCTTTAAGCCCATGAGAAGAATACTACTTATATTATTATCGTTCGTCTGCACACTGACAACCGTGGCGCAGACGAATGGCGCATACTACCGCGTAAAGAACAAGAAGACAGCGCGTTACATCAAGGTCATCGACAACCGTGGAAGCATCAACATGCAAACGACCAATGCTGATTTTGGTGCCCTTCTGACCGTCAAGGGTAGCGCGTTTTCCCATTCAGATCCTTCTACCGTCATTAAGTTTGAGACAATATCTGGTGGCTGGAACTTAAAGTGTCAGGGAACTAGCACTTATGACATCATTAGTTATGCAGTGAAGACAGATAATACATCCAGAGGAACTTGTGCCTACGCCCAAAAAGGAACGCTAACAAAATATCTGGCAGACTCCTACAATTTACTGAATCTGAATAGCGACTATAGTAACCTGAAAACAGCTGGTGGTAAAGATGCCGAGAGTTGGTGGGATGTTCTCCTTGTCTCGCCTAACGATGACAACAACTACTTCGGCCTTGAGCCCACTATTTCTGCTGGCGGCAGCTACTACCAGACGTTCTTTGCCGACTTCCCATTCAGGTTCTCTTCGACGGGGATGGAGGCATACTCTGTCAAGACAGTTGACAACAGCAAGGCAGCCGTGGTCATCGCGCCCATTACGGGTGGTGTTGCAGCAGCTACGCCCGTCATCGTCAAGTGCTCGTCGAACGCCGCCACCAACAACCGTCTGGCTATTGGCTCGGGCAGCGGCGGTACCACGGGCAATCTGCTGACAGGTGTGTACTTCTGTAACGATGTGCCGGAAGTGTCTGGTCACCGCAATGTCGTCGACTACAATCCCTCGACCATGCGCGTGCTGGGAACGGCCGCCGACGGCTCCTTAGCATTCGTCAAAGCGACCTCCCTACAGTATATCCCGGCCAACACCGCTTACATCACTGTCACCGCCAATGCGCCCGACGTCCTGAAGGTCTACTCTCAGGCCGAGTACGACGCCCTGCCAACGGCGAAGCCTGGTGACCTGAACGAAGACGGTGAGGTCAGTGGTCTGGACTTGGTCATTATGGTCAACATGATCTTAGGTAAGAGAGACAAGACGGCTGCTGCCGACCTTAGTGGCGATGGCGATGTCAGCGGTGTTGACTATGTAAAACTTGTAAATTTGATTTTAGGAAAGAACCAATGAGGAATCCCCATCTGCTATTTGTCGGATTACTGTCCTGTATGCTGCTGGTGCCCGTTGTGGCGTCGGCAGACAACACCCTCAGTCTTGAACCTCTGGAGATTAGTGCCGGAGAGACGAAGGAACTGACGATTAGCCTCGAGAACGACATGGACATCACGCTCGTACAGTTCGACTTGAAGCTACCACAGGGATTATCCATTCCCGTCAATAGCAGGAACAGGTTCCGCGTAGCCATTACCGATCGTACGACTCTGGAAGACCACTCTCTTAATGTCAATGCCATCGATGGTGTCTATCGCATCCTGCTGGCATCAATGACAAACACGGAGATTGAGGGCAACAATGGTGCATTATTCAAAGTGACTCTCGCTGCCGATGACACCTTCGCCGGCGGTACGATTTCTATAGATAAGATAGAGTTGGTGTCGCCCAACGAAACGGCTGTTCATCCCGCTTCAGTGTCCATCGACGTTCTAACGTCATCAGCGATACATGATGTTACTACCCTGCCCCATCCGAAAGGTCAGTCTGTCTACAACCTCGGCGGACGTAAGGTCAGCCCTACACGGCAGCGTGGTATTATCATCGTTAATGGCCGAAAGGTGTCCTACTCCCGAATCAACAAATAATTAGATAAAAATGAAAACCATTAAGAACTTATACTATCTTATATTATGCACGTTACTGCTGATGCCTGTCGCAGTCATGGCAGACAACACGCTTGTCATCGAGCCGTTCGACATTAAGGGCGGCGAAACCAAGAACTTGATTATTGACTTGGAGAACGACCAGGCAATTACCCTCGTGCAGTTCGACCTACAACTGCCAGAAGGATTGTCTGTCGAGAAAAGGAACGGCACAAAGTATATGATAGGATTAGCAGGCAACCGTACAACCCTGGAAGACCACTCTGTCAGCGCCAACTTTCTCACCGACCCTGAGAAGGGAGACTTCTACCGTGTTCTTTTGTCATCGGGTGATAATATTGAATTAGAAGGTACATCAGGCCCAGTGCTCTCTATCACCATCGCGGCAGCTTCCACGTTCAAAAGCGGTACAATCAAACTAACTGGTATAGAATTGGTGTCTCCCAACGAGACAGCTTATCACCCGGCAGAAGTAACTCTCACGATCCTTCCCTCTGTAACCGTCACCATCCAGAATAAGGAGCGTGCTTATGGTGCTGCCAATCCTGAGTTTACGTATACCACGTCGGAGGAGATAGATCTGACGGGAAAGGTGACGTTAGCGACGGAGGCCACGACGACATCAAACGCAGGCGAGTATGCCATTACGGGCACATCGACGGCAACGGATGTTAACGTGACGTTCGTCAATGGCAAGCTGACGGTGACACCCGCTGCACTAACGGTGACGGCCAACGCCCAGAACAAGGTGTTTGGCGCTAACGACCCAACTCTGACATACATGGTAACAGGCCTCGTCAACAATGACCAGCTGACGGGCAAGTTGACACGTGACGAAGGCGAGAATGTCGGCACCTACGCCATCAAGCAGGGTACGCTGGCAGCCTCTTCGAACTATACGCTCTCCTTTACGAGTGCTAACCTGATCATCGCTGCGAAAACCGTCGCTACGCCCACCATTGAGATGGCTGCTTCAGTCACCTACGACGGTACAGCCCAAAAGCCTGCTGTAACGCTGAAGGACGGCGAGACAACGATTCCTGCCAAGGAGTATACCGTCAACTATAGCAACAACACGAACGTCGGCACCGCTACCGTCACGATTACAGACAAGGAAGGCGGCAACTACACCGTCAGCGGCACGAAGACCTTCAACATCACGCCGAAGGCTGTTACTGCCCCGGCCATTCAGCTGGCCAAGACGTCAGTCACCTACAGCGGGACAGCTCAGGAGCCTGCCGTGACGGCGGTGAAGGACGGCGAGACGACGATTTCCGCCGAGGAGTACACCGTCAGCTATAGCAACAACACGAACGCTGGCACCGCTACCGTGATGATTACCGACAAGGAAGGTGGCAATTACACCGTCAGCGGCTCTGCCGACTTCACCATTACCAAGGCTGAGAGCTCATGCACGGCTCCTACAGCTGTCCAAGGACTGGTATTCAACGGTAGATCTCAGGCACTGATCACCGCTGGTGAGGCCGTTGGCGGCGAACTGCAGTACTCGCTCGATGACAACACTTGGCAGACTCATGTTCCTACCGCTACAAATGCCGCTACCTATACCGTATATTATAAGGTGGTGGGCGATGCTAACCACACCGATCTCGCCGCTGCTCAGCTGAGTATCACCATCGCTGCCACCGCTGCTGACGCTGTCACCATCGAACTCTCAGAGAGCACGTTTGTCTACGATGGCACGGCCAAGGAGCCGGGCGTTGTCGTGAAAGTAGGCAATGTCGAAATCCCTTCTTACGAATACACCGTAGGCTATAGCAACAATACGAATGCTGGCATGGCTACAGTGACTATTACCGACAATGAAGGCGGCAACTACACTGTCAACGGCTCTATAACATTCAACATCGCACCGAAGGCTGTTTCTACCCCGACCGTTGAGTTGGCCGAGACGACGTTCACGTACAGCGGTACGGCCCAGAAGCCAGCCGTAACGGTGAAGGACGGCGAGACGACGATTCCCGCCGAGGAGTACATCGTCAGCTATAGTGACAACACGAACGCAGGCACGGCTACCGTCACGATTGCCGACAAGGCCGGCGGCAACTACACCATCGAGGGTTCGTCGGCATCGTTTACCATCACCAAGGCTACGCTGACGGTGACGGCGAAGGACGCTAACCGTGAAGAGGGCGAGGAGAACCCGACGTTCGAGCTGACGTACAGCGGCTTCTTGAACAATGAAACAGAGAGTGTGCTGACCGTGAAGCCTGTTGCTACGACGACGGCGACAGCCGACAGCCCCGCCGGCGACTATGCCATCACCGTCAGTGGCGGCGAAGCCCAGAACTACGCCTTCTCCTTTGTCTCCGGAACGCTGACCATTACCGAGAAGATTGTCATCACCATCACCGCCAAGAACGCCTCACGCGAGTATGGCGATGCTAATCCGACGTTCGAGTACACTGTCACAGGTGGTGATATCACAGGTTTACCTGAGCTGACATGCGAGGCTACGGCCACATCGCCGGCTGGCGATTACGCCATCAAGGTGGACAAGGGCAGCATCACCACCAATGCCAACTTCGTGTTCAACAACGGCACACTGACCATTACCAAGGCTACGCTGACGGTGACAGCGAGTGACGCCAGCCGCGAAGAGGATGAGGAGAACCCGACGTTCGAGCTGACGTACAGCGGCTTCAAGAACGATGAGACGGAGGATGTGCTGACCGTGAAGCCTGTGGCTACGACGACGGCGACGGCCAACAGCCCTGCCGGTGACTATGTCATCACCGTCAGTGGCGGCGAAGCCCAGAACTACGACTTCTCCTATGTCTCCGGAACGCTGACCGTCACCGAAAAGGAGATCATCGACGGCATCGCCACCCTCTCCTTGGAGAAGGTACAGGGCCCCGTCTATACACTGAGCGGACAGCGTGTGGAGCAACCCCGCAAGGGTCGCCTCTACATTGTCAACGGCCATAAGGTCGTACTGAAGTAAGTATTACGGCGGATATATACAGACGATAAACGGGGGTGTGCCAAGATAGGTACACCCCCGTTCATGTTCGTAATAGAATCAGAATAGGCGGAACGAGAGACGGGCGTTAACCATGGGGAACACCTTGGCCTTGCGTACGATGCTGACGTAGTCGCCCACCTTGCCGGGAACGTTCTCAACATCGTGGATGAGGTCCGTACCGTCATGGGTCGTCAGGTGAGGTGTGCCGCCCCAGAACATGACGCCAGCGTCGAAGCCAATCTTCACACGGTCGTTGCCCTTCACCAGACAGCCGTCATAGCCGATGCCGACGTAGGGCTTGAAGCTGTTCACCTTCATGTCGGTCTTCACCATGCTGTTCTCGTCGGGCTGCATGATGTACGCGTCGCCCTTTTTGTGGATGACGTTTCCCTCGTCGTCGACGATGTCATGCTTGTAAGTGCCGATGAAGACGCCCATCTGTCCGTAGTTGGCAATGTTCTTATAGCCGCGCTTCACAAAGTTGTTCTTCGGGTCGAGGTACATGTCGTCGAGCTCTGCGGGGAAGTCATTCTCGCTGATGATACCCATGTCGCGCAGTATGCCGATGTTCATCAGCACCTCCTTCACCGTGTGGTCGTAGAAGTAAAACTCGTCGTTCAGCACGGGGCTGTCCAGCACGCGCTGGCGCAGGTTGTTGAAGAGGTTGATGGCCACGAGCGTCGACATACTCTCGGTTTTGTTGTATGCCTCGGCAATTTTAGACGGGCCAAGGTAGAAGCCGGCAGTGACATGCCAGTGGCGGTTGTTCTTCAGGGGGAATACGTCGACCATGACGTTCCAGTTCCAGAACTTGGGCCGTCCCAGGGTGTATACCTCGCTGTTCACCTCCTGTCCGGTGAAGTTCGAGAGGGTGCTCGACAGCTTGTCGAACTTCTTCTTGCTTTCGGCGGCATCCTCGCCAATCTGGACGCCAAAGGTCATCGGCACCTCGATGCGTGGCACGTAGCTGAAGCCTGTGCGCAGCCTCACGCTCTCACCCACAGGCATGGCCAAATCGATGCCCAATCCCGTAGTGCCCAAGGTGACGGCGGCATCCATGTGGTTGAACAGGTTCTTCTCTTGCTGCTGTTGTGCTGCAGCGGGTATGGTGGCACACAGCGCCAGTAGGCTGATTGGTAGGACTTTCTTCATTGTGGTTAGTATTAAGCAAGAAAGTGCGGCCAGGCATATGCAACTACCTTGGACGCACTTTTTAGAAGTTTCGAAATGTGGGTGAAATATCTTATTTCTTCTGAGCCTTACCGTAGCGGCTAAAGAACTTGTCGACGCGACCAGCGGTGTCAACGAGCTTGCTCTTACCAGTATAGAACGGGTGAGAGGTGCTTGAGATTTCAACTTTTACCACAGGGTAAGTTTCGCCTTCGAATTCTACTGTGTCATTGGTCTTTGCTGTAGACTTCGTAAGGAACATATCGCCGTTGGACATGTCCTTGAACACGACGGGGCGATAGTTTTCGGGATGAATTCCTTTTTTCATTTTAAGTGTTTATTTGTAATGATAATTTGCTTTTGGGCTGCAAAGTTACTACTTTTTTTTCGTTCCCGCAAACTTTTCCCGCTTTTTTCCATTTTCTCCGTCGAAAATGGTGGCGTTTCAGAAAAATGCTGTATCTTTGTACCCAATAATGATGAAGCTTATGAAAGGATACAGAATACTGATTGTGGCCCTCCTGGTTATTGTCGGGTGCGGAGCACCGGCAGCACAGGAGAAGAAGGCGGCCGTAGCGCAGAAGCAGAAGACTGGCGTTGCACAGGCTGGTAAGGCGGCACAGGCTGGTAAGGCGGCCGTAGCGCAGGCTGGTAAGGCGGAGGTCTATGCCGTGGGGTTCTACAACCTGGAGAATTTGTTTGACACGATTCACGACCAGCGCAAGAACGACTACGAGTTCCTGCCCGACGGCACTAACAAGTGGACGTCGGAGAAGTATACACACAAGCTACGCAACATGGCGCGGGTGCTGGCGGACATCGGTACCGACAAGGTGGCCGGAGGCTGTGCAGCCATCGGCGTGGCCGAGGTTGAGAACGCGCGCTGCCTGCGTGACCTCTGCGCCCAGAAGCCGCTGAATACGCGCGACATCCGCTTCGTACACGTCGAGGGTCCCGACAACCGCGGCATCGACTGTGCACTGCTCTACAACCCGCGGCTGTTCAAGGTGCGCAACGTGAAGCTCGTGCCCTATGTCTACGTGAAGCCTGAGGATGCCGACCGTGCCACGCGCGGCTTCCTCGTGGTCAGCGGCACGATGGGTGGCGAGCACGTGACGATTGTCGTGAACCACCTGCCGTCGCGCGGCGCTCCGTCGTTCGCACGCGAGGAGGGCGGCCGTCAGCTGCGTATCGTCAAGGACTCGCTGCTGCGCGACGACCCTGGCGTGAAGCTGCTCATCATGGGCGACATGAACGACGACCCGCAAGACCGCTCGATGGCTGTCTCGCTGGGTGCCAAGCGTCATGTGAAGGACGTCGAGAGCCCCGGCGGACTGTGGAACCCGTGGTGGGACGTGCTGGCAAAGGGTACGGGAACGCTGACATACCAGGGGGCATGGAACCTCTTCGACCAGATCATCGTCTCGTCGTCGCTGCTCGACCGCGAGGGCACTGCCACGTCGCTGAAGCTGTGGCAGTGGGAGGTGTTCCGCCGCGACTACCTGCTGCAGCAGCACGGCCGCTATCGTGGTTCGCCTTTCCGCACGTTCTCGGGCGGCAACTGGATCGATGGCTACAGCGACCACCTGCCGACGGTGGTGTATCTGAGGAAAGTGAAAAAGTCGTTATAACGACATAACGTTATAACGTCATAACGACATATTGTAAGAGAAAAGATGACAATCATTGGAATTGCTGGTGGCACCGGCTCGGGCAAGACCACCGTTGTGAAGAGAATCGCCAAGGCGCTGCCGCCCCATTATGCGGCGGTCATCCCCCTTGACTCGTACTACAACGACACGACGGGCATGACGCCCGAGGAGCGTAAGCTGATCAACTTCGACCATCCTGACGCGTTCGACTGGAAGTTGCTGACAGAGCACATCCGG
>Ga0326511_10000626_pt1 | contig 31142 bp, 55 predicted proteins | sample 0_2496_0518_D_FD_203701 | JGI IMG/M metagenome (GOLD analysis project Ga0326511, IMG submission 203701) | Bovine rumen microbial communities from UC Davis, California, United States - 0_2496_0518 | ecosystem: Host-associated > Mammals > Digestive system > Stomach > Rumen | place: USA...
TGCTTCCATATCTCGCAAAATAATTTGCTTATATACTAAAAAAATTAATCGGAGCGCAAGCGCTCCAAAATATAACAGGTGAAAGCTATGGAATATATTGGAGTTGAAGCGCTCAAAAACTTATTAGCCATAAAAAGCTCCAGAGTGTGGCTGAGATATCAATATTATGACATGAAGAACAACACATTCGATTTTGGGATATCATCTCCGCCAGAACTGCGGTGGTGGAATTCCTGTGTTGGGTGGTGTGCTAAAGGTGTTGACTCTCTGGCAGACAGGCTTGATTTTTATGGATTCCGGGATGATGTTTTTGGCCTTGACGAAATCTATTCCCAGAACAACAAGGATGTTCTATTCCCATCGGCTGTCAAAGGGGCGCTCATCGGAGCTGTTGCCTTTTTATATATCTCAGAAGATGAGACAGGATTCCCAAGGATTCAGGTCATAAATGCTGATGATGCAACAGGCATCATCAATCCAACCACAGGGCTCCTCAATGAGGGTTATGCTGTGTTAGAACGAGACGCAGCATTGCAGCCTGTCAAAGAGGCATATTTCACTCATGAGTGGACAGCATTTTATGACAATGGTGAGCTGGTGGATTATAGGTCATACAAGATCAAGGAGCCAATGCTTGTGCCGGTTGTTTTTAAGCCTGATGCAAAAAGGCCAATGGGTCACTCAAGGATATCAAGAGCAGCCATGTCACTTGTTGGGTCAGCGCTAAGGACCATCAAGCGCTCCGAAATAAGTGCAGAGTTTTATTCTTTCCCACAGAAGTGGATCACAGGAACAGATCCTGATGTCCAGAAGCTTGACAAGTGGGCAGCAGCCATGTCTGCAATGATGAGATTCACCTTGAATGAGGATGGTCAGGACCATGTCAAGGTGGGGCAGTTCTCGCAGCAGTCAATGGCTCCTCATGTAGAGCAGCTCAAGATGTTTGCATCATTATTTGCCGGAGAAATGGGACTCACTCTTGATGATCTTGGATTTCCTCAGAGTAATCCATCAAGCTATGATGCAATCAAGGCTGCTCATGAGTCACTAAGGCTCACAGCCAAGGCTGCTCAAAGGACATTCAACATTGGAATATTGAATGCCGGATTCCTAGCAGCATGCATCAGAGATGATTATGCATACACAAGGCAGCAGATTGTAATTACCAAGCCAATTTGGGCACCGGCATTCCCGGCTGATGTCTCAATGCTTGGCGGCATTGGTGATGCTATTCAGAAGATAAACACAACGATTCCAGATTATCTCACCAATGACAAGATATTTGAATTAACAGGAATCTAAGGAGGGGCAATGTATACAAAATACAACACAGGTCAGGCTGTTCTCATCCCGGCTGTCATCAGATCCGCACGAGAGGAAAATGGTGCAGTTGTCTATGACGTTGACTTTGAGTCATGGAGAGGCATTCCTGAGGACCTTGTCATTGTTGATGAGAGAGTCTCAGCGAGAGCTGCATTTGACAGAGAGATGAGAAATCTCTCAAGAGAAATCTTTTAGGCATTAAATGCTATATGCATTTAGTGTGGAGCGACATCGGTTGCAAACGATGAGAGAGTTGTCCGCCAGCTCTCTTTTTTATCGCTCCAATATATGGTGGGGAAAGGCGGTGCAATATGGCAACAGATGTTGTGCCTGTCTTAAACGAACGCATCCAGACATCTTTTCAGTCGGAGGTTATGAAAGACAGGCGGATTGCTCAAATTACAAAACGGATCAGGGACGGAACAGCCACAATGACAGATGGACACGATTATGCAGAGCGCTTGGGTGAGCATCTCTCAAGAGCTCTGACCTCTAATCTGACAGCTGAGACGCTCCCTGATGGCAAGCTTTACTACAACATAGCAAAAAGGACTGTCACTCCGGCGCTGCAAAACAATTATGAGCTGACCAACGAGGTTGCAGCTGACATCCAGAAGATAATTGACAAGGATGCCGGCATTGGCCTTGGGACAGTCAAAGCAGATTTTCCAGAGGAACGAGTCCAAGGACTCATTGACATGATGACCAAAGAGGGCATATCTCTTGAGGATGCTCTTGCATGGCTTGATGAGCCTATAATCAACAACTCTGAGGCATTCTTTGATGATTATGTCGATGCAAATGCCACATTCAGAAATGATGTGGGTCTCAAGGCAACCATCACAAGAGAGGTTGCATTCAACTGCTGTGATTGGTGTGCAGAGCTTGCCGGAACATATGATTATGACAAAGCGCCACCTGATATTTACAAGCGTCATAAATATTGCAGATGTATTGTGACATATAAGTGTGGGCGCAAGGCTCAGAACGTATGGACTAAAAGGCAATGGGAGAGCTCCCCGGAACAGATCGAGGAGCGCAAAAAATCCGGAGAGCCCTCAAGGGTGATCTCCGCAGCAGAGAGAGCTGAACAGGCCAGCCTCATCTATAGGGACATGGTCATGTCAACCATGGAATCCAAGGACAGGAGGAAGAACATCCGAAAGTATAACAGGATGAAACCTGAGGAGAGGCTCTCTGCATACGAAAAAGCAAAAGAAAAGAGGACAAGTGGGAGGTAAAAGATGAGGATTGATAATCAAAATCCCTCTTTTACCAATGTAAATCTCACAAAGTCAACAAAAACGCTTGGCGCAAAAACTATCAAGCTATATTCCAGCACAGGACAGGCTCTCCTTGTGTGGCAGCAAAGACAGATCAAAGCAATTATGTCTGTCACATCCACAGGTGAGTGGAAATACTCAAAATACTGCATCGGCCTCTCAAGACGAAATGGTAAAGGTGAGGTCTTGGCTGCTCGTGAGATGTATGGCCTTGTTGAGCTTAAAGAGAAAATATGTCACACAGCTCACAGGACCACAACATCACATGACGCATTCAACAGACTTTACACGTTGCTGAAAAAGTCAGGCTACCAAGAGCACTCCAAAAAGAAAAAGGAGATGCCCGAAAAGTCATTTTATGCATCCAAACAATATGGACTTGAGCACATCGAGATCTCAGGCGGAGGCATAATTGATTTTAGGACTCGCACAAACAATGGTGGTCTTGGTGAGGGCTTTGATCTCCTTGTCATTGATGAGGCTCAAGAGTACACATCAAAGCAAGAGTCAGCGCTCCTCTATACAGTTTCAGCAAGCAAGAATCCTCAGACCATTTTTGTTGGGACTCCGCCAACAGTCACATCAGAGGGTGATGTTTTTCCAAGGATAAGGTCTAAGGTCCTTGAGGGCAAAGCTCTTGACACAGGCTGGGCAGAGTGGTCAACTCCCGAGATGGTTGAGGGAGATGCACTCAATGACCCGGAGCTGTGGAAGAGATACAATCCAAGCTATGGCAAGATTATCAAGGAGCGAAACATCAGGAATGAGCTCACAGGTGATGATCTTGATTTCAACATCCAAAGACTTGGATTCTGGTGCTCATTCAATCAAAAATCTGAGTTCTCTGAGGCTGACTGGGATGCATTAAAGGCTGACAAGATGCCAGCACTTAAAGCCAAGAGATACATTGGCATTAAGTATGGCAAAGACGGAGTCAATGCAGCCATGACAATTGCATCCAAGACAGAGGATGGGCGGATATTTGTGGAGGTCATTGCTTGCAATCCTGTTAGAGCCGGAAATGGCTGGATGTTTGAATATCTCTATAATCAAAAGATTGAGAAAGTGGTCATTGATGGAGCATCTGGTCAGCAAGTCCTTGCAGATCAGATGAAAGAGCACGGAATCAAAAAGGAGCCTGTGCTCCCCAAGGTTGGTGAGATCATTGCAGCAAATGCAATGTTTGAACAGGCAGTGTATTCAAAAAATATAGTCCATATGGGGCAAAATGGTCTCAGGAACATTGTCACAAACTGTGGCAAAAGGCTCATTGGCTCACAGGGCGGATTTGGATATAAATCCTTGGTGGATTCCTATGATGTGGCAATCATGGACTCCATGATCCTTGCCTTTTGGATATGCTCCATCACTAAAGAAGCCCGGAAACCTCAATCTATAAGCTATTAGAAAGCACCTTTTGTGGGTGCTTTTTTAATACAAAAAAATACGTTACTCAACGGAAAAAGAGGAGGAAACACAAGTGAGTGAATTCAAGGTTATTGAGACACAGGAAGAACTGGACAAGATCATCAAGAAAAGACTTGAGCAAAAAGACAGAGAAGTGGCTGAGACTTACAAGGATTATTTGAGCCCTGATGATGTCAAGGCTATGAAAGCCGACTATGAAAAGCAGATTCAGGATGCCAACAAGCTTGTGGAGGATGCCAAGGCCAAGCTCCAGACATTTGATGTGACTGTGTCAAAACTCACAAAGAGGGCAGAGGCTGCTGAGGTCTCGAACCTCAAGACAAAGGTTGCCATTGATAACAATGTGCCAATAAAGCTTGCAAGCAGACTTGTGGGCACCACAGAGGAAGAGCTCAAGGCAGATGCCCAGCTATTGCTTGAGGGACTTGGCACTAATCCATCAGGCAGCTCAGCTCCACCACTCCACTTGGGTGGTCAGAGCGGATCACAGCCAAACACAATTGATGCTGCAATGGCTCAGTTTGCAAGCCAGCTGACAGCCAATATGCAGAATTAAGGAGGATACTATGGGAAATACATTATCAAGAGGAACACTGCTCCCTCCAGTAGTTACAGAGCAGCTTTTTTCAAAAGTAAAGGGCAAGAGCTCTCTTGCAAGACTCTCTGCATCTGAGCCAATACCATTCAACGGAGAGACAATTTTCACATTTTCTCTTGACAACGAGGTTGATCTTGTTGCCGAGAACGGAGCCAAGTCCAATGGTGGAGCAACAATTGCACCATTCACCATGCAGCCTGTTAAGGTTGAGTATGGTTTCAGAGTATCTGATGAGTTCAGATATGGCACAGAGACAGTGAGATTGCAGTATCTCACAGCCTTTGCAGATGGCTTTGCTAAAAAGGTTGCAAGAGGTCTTGATATCATGGCAATCCATGGTGTTAATCCAAGATCTAAGCAGAAAGCAGCAGCACTCAATGGCAAGAATTTTGATGATATCGTTGAGAACATTGTCATCTTTGATTCAAGCGCTCCTCAGGATAACATTCAGGCTGGAATTGATCTCATTGGTGATGAGATTGATGTCACAGGCCTTGCAATTGCGCCAGCAATGAAATCAGCCCTTGCAGCATTAAAGACTGCAAAGGACTCCAATCTGCCTCTGTTCCCAGAGCTTGGATGGGGTTCAACTCTAACATCTCTCAACGGACTTGCAGCAGATTCCAACACAACAATGAGCTTCAACCAGTCTCTTGACAGAGCTCTTGTTGGTAATTTTGCTGATTATTTCAAATGGGGCTTTGCTCGTGAGATCCCAATCGAGGTCATTGAGTTTGGTGATCCTGACAATTCAGGCTATGACCTCAAGGGTCACAATCAGGTATACATCAGAGGTGAGGCATACATTGGTTGGGGCATTCTTGACAAGGATGCATTTGCTCTTGTTAAGGCTGGAGCATCTGCCTGATAGATGGGAGGCGCTATGATTTACAGAAACGTAAAGACAGGCGCTGAGATCATAACAAGTTCGGTCATCAAGGCTCCCAACTGGGAGCCTTTGAAAGCGAGTTCCCCTAAGATTCCAGAGGCTCCCAAAGCGGAGCCTTTGGTTGTTGAAGAGGAACAGCCTGTCACAGAGCCTATCAAGGCACCAAAAAAGGCTACAAAGAAGAGGACAAAGAAATGAGCACACCATTTGCAACAGTTGAAGATATCCAGACACTCTGGAGACCACTCACATCAGAGGAGCAGTCAAGAGCGGAAGCTCTGCTCCCTCTTGTGTCTGATGAGATCAGAGTCCTTGGCAAGGACCATGGCAAGGACATTGATGAGGCGGTCAATGCTGATCCAACATATGGGAGCGTGGTCAAGATTGTCACTGTTGATGTTGTGACAAGAATCCTGAGACAGAACACTCAGGGTGATGCCATGACACAGGAGTCACAATCAGCTCTCGGGTACACATGGAGCGGCACTTTTGCTGTTGCTGGTGGCGGAATTGCAAATTCTATTCTCAACAACGATTTGAAAAAACTCGGACTCTTAAAACAGCAAATGGGGAGTGAATTCATATGGCAAGGCTGCAAGGAATAAGTGTGCTTTTATATCAGGATGTCCAGACTGGGACTGATCCTTTTGGCGCTCCAATATATGAGGAGGTGCCTGTCATGGTTGACAATGTTTTGATAGGTGAACCATCAACAGATGACATCACCACATCAACACAGCTCTATGGCAAGACAATCCAATATATGCTGGCAATCCCAAAAGGTGACACTCATGACTGGATGGACAAAAAGGTCTCATGGGTTGATGCCTATGGACTCACACATACAGTCAAGACATTTGGATTTCCCATCACAGGCATTGAGGAGAACATCCCAAGTCAGATCCCATGGCATATGAAAGTCAGGTGTGAAGCGTATGGCTAAAGTAAGATTTGAGTTAAACAGAGAGGGTGTCAGAGACCTCCTGAGGTCAAAAGAGATGATGAATGTATGTCAGGAATACGCAAACAATGCCCTTGGAAAGCTTGGAGATGGTTATGAGGTCACAACTCACACTGGCACAAACCGAGTCAATGCTGAGGTGGCTGCTGTCACCTATGCTGCTAAAAAAGAGAACCTGAGCGACAACACAATAATAAAGGCGGTATTTGGATCATGATTATTGAATCAAAGGTCAAGGAATTCCTTGAGGCAAAGCTGAGTGTCCCTGTTCTCATGGAAGTCCCAAAGAATCCAGCCTCATCTTTTGTCATTATCGAGAAAACAGGGGGCACTCAGGAAGAGTTTATAAATTCATCAATCTTGACCATTCAGAGCTATGCTCCATCACTATATGATGCAGCAGTGCTCAATGATGAGGTCAAGGAGTGGATGCTGGATGGATTAAAGGGACTGATCACTGTTGAAGAAATCACAAGTGTGAACCTCAACAGTGATTACAACTTTACAGATTCCAGCTCAAAAAGATACAGATATCAAGCGCTTTTTGAGATAGTTCACTATTAAGGAGGAAAAAGATATGTCAACAGCTGCAAATGTTAGCGCTGGAAAGCCTAAAATTGGCGGTGCAATATTCACAGCACCTGTTGGAACACCTCTCCCCACTAATGCAATTGATCCTCTTGACTCCGCATTCAGAGGCCTTGGCTATGTGTCAGAAGATGGCACAACCAATGGCACAGCTATTGAGTCAGAAAAGATCAAGGCATGGGGCGGTGACACAGTCCTTGTAATTCAGAAATCTAAAGAGGACACATTCAAGTATAAGCTCATAGAGGCTCTCAACAAGGCTGTAGTTGGATATGTATATGGAGAGGACAATGTATCTGGAGACGTTGACACAGGACTCACAATCCATGTCAACAGCTCAGATGTACCTGAAAGGTCAATTGTCATTGACATGATCCTGAGGGGCAATGTGCTCAAGAGAATCGTCATCCCGGACTGCAAGATATCAGATGTTGCTGAGATTGTATACAACGACTCTGACCCTATTGGATATGAGACAACTGTGGATTGCATGCCAGATGAAAATGGTGACACTCACATTGAGTATCTCCAGAAAGTTGGCAGTGTGCCATCAGCGTAAAAAGGAGTAAATGCATATGAAGATCAAGACAAAGAGCGGATTTGTCTGTGAGGTTGACGAGAGGATGGCAGCTGATTGGGATTTCGTTGATGCACTTGTGGACTGCGAGTCAGATGACGCAACCAAAAGAGTTGTTGCATCACGAAATTGCATCAAAATGCTCCTTGGTAAAGAGGGAGCATCTGCCTTGGCGGAGCACGTCAAAGATGAACATGGAGTCAAGTCAATTGCCAAAATGCTCTCTGAGTTCAGAGAGATCATGACACAAATTGGAGAAAAGCAAAAAAAATCCTCATCCTCGCCAAATTAATCTCAATTGGCGAGGATGAAATCATCTGTGACCTTGCAGAAGTCTATCACATATATGACATGAGGTCTTTTTCATGTTCATTGATTGCAAAGCTTGTGTATGGTCTCAGAGATACATCAAGAATCAAAATGAAGATGTCTGGGCTGACTGTTGACATTGACAGACTGCTCCTAGCCCGGATTGCTGATAATACTGCAATAGGTTGGTGGATTCACACTGAGGGTGCAAGAAAAGGCGAGAATCAGCCAAAATCTTGTGTTCAAGCTCTGACAGGCAAGGTTGATGATGTATCAAAAGCAGTGCCATTTGAGAGCGCTGAGGCATTTGAAAGAGAAAGAGAGAGGCTATTGAATGAGTGCTGAACTTGGAAAAGCGTATGTCCAAATAATTCCATCTGCTGAGGGCATAAGTGGCTCAATTTCATCTGTCCTTGATCCAGAGGCAACAAGTGCTGGTCAATCAGCCGGATTAAACATTGCCGGGGGAATCGGTACAGCACTAAAAGGAGCAACAACTGTCATTGCAGCATCAACAGCAGCAGTTACAGGAGCAGTTATCAAGGGCACATCTGACCTTGCAGCATATGGTGATAACATTGACAAGATGAGCCAAAAGATGGGCATGAGCGCTGAGGCATATCAGGAATGGGATGCAGTCATGCAGCACTCAGGGACATCCATGGAGACAATGAAAGCCTCCATGAAAACTCTTGCCAATGCAGCTGAGACAGGATCAGATGCTTTTGAGGCGCTTGGAATCTCTCAAGAAGAAATTGCAAGCATGTCTCAACAGGAGCTTTTTGAGGCTACAATCACAGCGCTCCAGAATGTTGAGGATGAGACTCAAAGGACATATCTTGCCGGCAAGACTCTTGGAAGAGGAGCAACAGAACTTGGAGCACTCCTCAACACATCCGCCGAGGACACTCAGGCAATGAGAGACAGAGTGCATGAGCTTGGCGGAGTCATGTCTGATGAGGCTGTCAAGAATGCAGCTGCATTCCAAGACAATCTGCAAGACATGCAGACTGCCATCTCAGGTGTTGGACGTGGGCTTGTCAGCGAACTACTCCCCGGAATGAACCTGATCATGGAGGGGTTCACCTCTCTGATCATAGGTGAAGAGGGAGCAACTGAGACAATGAGTGCTGGATTTGCCTCATTGTTTGAGTCAATTGGAGGCATATCCGAGACAATTGTGTCAATGCTCTCAGAGATGCTCCCGGGCATCATAACAGGAATAACCGAAATGTTGCCACAGCTCATTGAAATGGCAACATCTTTGCTCATATCTTTGGCTGAGGCTCTTGTGGGAGCTCTGCCAATGTTTATCACAACTGTTATCCCATCATTGCTTGGGGCAGCAGTTGATATTGTTTTTGCTCTTGGTCAGGCACTCATCACAGCTGGACCTCAGCTTGTCAGTGCTGGATTATCACTCATTGAAACGCTGAAAAGCTCATTCAATGGCAGTGAGATGCTCACCAAAGGCAGTGAAACAATCACAGCAATCCTTGACGGAATCACACAAGGGCTGCCTAGTCTTTTAGCAGAGGGTGTTGAGATCATAACCAATATTGCAACAGGAATCCTTGATTCTCTGCCACAGATGATCACAACAGCCGGGCAACTTATAACAACCTTTGCATCTTTTATCCTTGAGAATCTCCCAACAATTCTTGATGCTGGAGTCCAGCTCCTTGGCAGTCTCGTTGAGGGTATAATCAATTCGCTCCCAGAGATAGTCTCATCTGTTGTTGAGGTTATAGGTCAATTTGTGGGGACAATTGCAGAGCATCTGCCTGAGATCCTTGAACAAGGCATCACGCTCCTTGGTGAGCTTGTTGCCGGAATCATCGAGGCACTCCCTGACCTTGTTGCTGGTGTTGGTGAGCTTATTCTGACATTCGTTGACACGATTGGAGAATATGACTGGCTGTCAATAGGTGCGGACATAGTCACAGGCATAATCAATGGTCTCATGAGTATGATTGATTCACTTGTTGATGCTGTCAAGAATCTTGCCTCTGCTATCTGGGATGAGATCCTTGATTTCTTTGACATTGGATCACCATCCAAATTGGCAGCATGGGCTGGTCAGATGATTGATGAGGGTTTTGCCGGAGGAGTGACTGACAATGCTGACATTGTAGACGATGCCATCACAGAGCTTGGGCAGTCGGCAGCAGCACAGCTTGAAATGACTCCTCAATTTGGTGATATCACTCCTGTGACACAGGCATCAACTCAGCAGTCAAGCCTTGACAGACTCCTTGCCCTGATGGAGGAATATCTGCCACAGCTTGCAGATGGTTCCAATGTCAACGTCACTCTTGAGGGTGATGCAGAGGGTCTTTTCAATGTTATGAGGGACCAGAACAGAGTTTACAGAAGAATGAACGGAGAAAGTGCATTTGCATAGAGGTGAATCATGGCAATCACTTTACTTTTTAAAATTGGCACAACAGACCTCACTGGGCATGTGGTACAAAACACGTGGAAAGTTAACAATCTACCTGTCTATAAGACGTACAAAGACGCAAATGAGCAGACTCACAAGAGATTTCTGAGAAATAAGATCTCAGGGACATTCAAGCTTGTATTTGCTGATATTGCAGACTTTGCATCTTTTCAGGATCTTGTTGAGGAGCACAGATCAGCAACCAATTTCACAGTTCCATGTACTGTCTATGACAACATGTCAGGAGAGGTTTCAACAATAAACGCTTTTTTGGATTATGTGCCACAGATCATGCAGACAGATGGGCTCTTTGAATATGTGGAGCCGTTTGATGTAAAGCTTGAGGAAAAGTGATGATCAAAGTATCACAGGACACAAAAAATGCATATAAGAGTGATGCATCACACAAAGAGATTGTCATCAGGATCCCTGATGCAAACATCACTCTGACAAATGAGGACATTGTCTCAGATAGTCTGGAGCTCAAAGAGGCGATTGAATCAAGCGAGAATCTGTCATTCCAAGGCTGCATATCATCGTCCCTGAAAATCGAGGTGTTTACCTTGGTTGATGATACGCTGGAGGGGATGTGGATTGAGGCTGATATAAAAGCAGATCAAACTGAGACGATTCCTCTTTTTAGGGGATATATTTCAGAGGTCACAAACCAGACTCACGAAGAATACACAGCAATCATTCGTGCATATGATGCACTTTATAAGATCAACAACACAGATGTGACCGCTTGGTATAACTCGCTGACATTCCCAATGACTGTCCAATCATTCAGGAACAGCTTTTTCCAGCGTGTTGGAGTCACTCAGGTTGCAGATTATCTGACAAATGATGGTGTGACCATCCAAAAGACCATTGAGGACAAGGTCATCATGGGGGCAAAGATCATCAAAGCAATCTGCCAGATTAATGGGCGCTTTGGTAGAATCTCAAGGACAGGGCGCTTTGAGTATGTTCATCTAACTGAGGCAGCAGAGGCATTATATCCGGCGGAGGATTTATATCCAGCGGAAGACATATATCCCTCTGATGAGAATGCTGTGGACAATGTCCTCAAAGCGCATTATACAAAGATTAAGTTTGAAAATTACAGAGTTGCATCAATCAACAAGGTGCAGATTGTAGCAAAAAGCGGTGCTATTGTGGCAACAGCCGGGTCAGGATCAAATGTCTTTACTCTAAAAGATAACCCACTTGTGTGGGGGCTGGCTCAGGCAAGCCTTAATGCTGTTGCTCGTAACTTATACAATACAGTGCAAGGCCTGTGGTATACACCATCTGAGGTTAACTGTGTGGGACTGCCTTATGTTGAGTGTGGTGATTTTGTTCTTATGACAGCAAGACTCTCAATCATCAGAGCTTATGTGCTGTCAAGGACCCTCAAGGGAATCCAAGCCATCACTGATGCATACAAAGCACCGGGAGACAAGAATCAACCTGTTTATGTTCCCGACTTGCAAGCTCAAACCAATGCAAATGCTCAGAATATCACCAACGAGGCAAACACAAGGCAGAATCAGATCAATGCTGAGGCAAGCACAAGGCAGAATCAGATCAATGCTGAGGCAAACACAAGGCAGTCTCAGATAAACGCTGAGGCAGAAGCAAGGCGCAATGCTGACAATAACGAGGCAAACATCAGAGCCAATCAGGTTCAAGCTGTTAATGTCAGATGTGACAATTTGGTTGCCAAGGATGCTCAAATCGAGTCTGTTGTTGCGACTAAGGCCACCATTCAGCAGCTAAACGCAACAAATGCAACCATTGCCCATGTAAATGCACAGTTAGTCAACACCAACAATCTGGTGGCTCAGAAAGCATCAATCACTGAGCTCAATGCAGTCAGGGCAACAGTCAATTATATCAACGCAAGATATATCACAGCCTCTCAGGTGACAACAGCAGTCAACAATGCTCTACAAGGTCAGATCACTTGTGGATCACTGAGGACTGGGTCAATATCAATCTATGATGGGTCAGGATATACCAATCTGTATACGTTACTAGATAGGCGATATGTTAAAAGGTATTAAAACCAAAAAGGGGCAATTATGGATCTAAGAATCAGACAATTTTTGGATGAGGTCATTGCACTTGTAAACACATATGATGACATCCCTCTGGAGGCAAGGCGCTTGGCGCTTGAATCGGCAATGTACAACTGTGAGAGAGCATCAAACAAAGCAATTCAGCAGCAGAGTGAGGAAGAGGCTCAGAGGATAGCAGCAGAGCTTGCTCAGATGCCAGACCCAAATGAGGGCTCAGGAGGAATCTCGGATGAGGTCCCATTCCAGAATGAGGTCAAAGTAATTGAAGAATAAAGCATGGAGGAAACGAAATGCAAAAGACATATTCCAGAATCAACTGGGAAAACTACCCGAGTGAGGAAACGCCATTAAATGAGAGCAATCTCAACAGAATGGATTTTGCCATTAATGAGATTGATGACAGGGTCATTGATCTGGACACACAAAAGGCAAGCGTGACAGTTGTTGATAACCTGATTGCCAGCATTGATGTTGACGATGAGACAGGTGTGATCACAATCACCAAGCAAAATGGAGCTGAGGTCACAATCCAGACAACACTTGGCAAGCTTGCAATCAATTTTGGCTATGACTATGCAACACAGGACCTCCTCTTGTATCTCAATGACGGAACTGTGGCAAGGGTCAGCCTCTCATCTCTCATTCAGAACAATGAATTTGAGAACACAGCAACAATTGCTCTGTCAGTCTCACCTCTTGGAATAGTCACAGCATCGATTGTCAGCCATTCAATTGGAGAGGAACAGCTCAGAACAGATTATCTTGCAGAGATAAGGCTGTCAGAGGCACATGCTGATCAGTATCAACAGGATTCTCAGAGATTTTCTTTTGATGCAGAAGCATGGGCAAAAGGTACAAGAGCAGCCAATCCTGTTGAATCTGGTCAGGATGGATATCAGGACAACTCCAAATATTACAAAGGGCGCTCAGAAGCTTGGGCACGTGGAACGTTTGAGGGGGCTGATGTTCCGTCAAATGATGAAACATACCAAAATAACAGCAAATATTACAAAGGTAGAGCTGAGGCTTGGGCAGTCGGCAAGGTTGATAATGTGCCTGTTGGCAGCAATGATGAAACATATGAGAATAATGCCAAGCATTATGCAGACGTTGCTGCATCTTTAAGAGATGCAACGAGTACAATCAAAGATCAGGCAGCAGAGCTTTTGCAGTCGGTCACAGACAGGCTGACAGGACTCAACATTATGATAAATTATAGTGATGGCTGCTTGTACTATGACATTAACTCAGGAATCCGTCTCCAGATCAACCAGACAACAGGTAATCTTGAGTATGAAATTGTAACAGGTTAAGGAGGAGAAAATGGTTATTGCCGGAAGAGTTTTAATTATTCCAAAAGGTGCATGGACTAATTTGACACCATATGAAATGCTTGACCTTGTTTCTGAGGGTGACAAGGCATATCTTGCACGACAGGCAAGCGTTGGAATGAGACCCTCAGAAGATGCAAGTATGACATATTGGCAGCCATTTGGCTCCAGTGCAAGTATTGCGACCACAGACACTCCCGGTCTTGTCATGCCGGACGGAGTCACAATCACAGTTGATGCAACTGGCCTCATTGTTGCAAGTCTCAATGTCTCTGACCTCAAGGACATCAAGCTCACAAACCTTGCAACTGGAGATTTTCTCAAGTATGACGGGACCCAGAGCAAGTGGGTCAATGTGGCTCTTGGCACAGCAGCAACAAGGAATGCAACATCATCCATCACATCTGGCAGCACAGATCTGATTGAGTCTGGGTCTGTTTATTCGTTAAAGCAGACTTTAGAGACTGCTTTAGCGAACAAAGCGAACACAACAGATGTTAACAATGCGTTAGCTTTGAAAGCACCAAAAACAGACCTTGCTAGTATTAGCTTATCTGGCACTAATACAACAGGCGCAACGATTAACAAAGGTACATTTTTCTATAACAATGGGAATTTATCAAAAGCAAAAGCTAATATTGCAAATGGCGCAAGTATAACATCTAGTAATACAGAAGTTGCAAGTGCTGGAGGATTAAATTATAAGGTTGGGTTTATAAATACATCTAGCCGAATCGCTATTTCACTGACAAATGGTTCATATACAGCTACTCAAGATATGTGGGTTATTGTATATGGTTTTAAATCATCGGCTGAAGCTTATGGAGCAAGTATTTACGTAGACAATGATGTAATTTGTGCTAGTGAAAACAATTTAGCGTGTCCTTGTTTCTTCCCACTAATGAAAGGGCAAACTATTAGTTTTACTCAATACGCTACTTATAATGTAATTTTTGGATATGCCTTTAAATAAATTCGCCAAGAGTTACTTTTTAAAGTTAAGAAAATAAGGAGGATAAATCATGAAATACGCAATCGTTAAAGTTATCAATGGTAACTATTTTATTCACGCAGAAGGAATTACAGACATAAAGGCAGCTAAAACACAGTTTCATGGACTGTGTCAAACTCTTTGGAATGCTTCTGATGTAGACACAGCCGAGGTTAGAATCATGGATGAGAACCTTGATACAGTAGATGATTACAAAGAATATATAAATAAGAATCCTCAGCCTGAACCAGAGATTTAATACACAAAAGGAGAAAAATGCTACAAAAAGAAATAGAATTAATTGACAAATATATTGATAATGCGACATACAATTCAGACGAATATAAGTTGCTTGCCAATATAAAAGAGGCATTAATCACAGTCGAATCTGTGACTAATAGCTTAAATTATTTCAAACATTATAATATAACTTAATGGAGAAAAGCAGAATTAATCATTGAGGTGATGGAATGGGTAGACATGGCGGGACTGATAATCGAGCCGATTATATTTATCAGGTACAATCATGCAAGGTTCAAATCCTTGCCCTCAATGATTTTATTACGCAAAAGGAGAATTTTGCGACCTAAAAATCCATAAAATTTGATATAATAACCATTGTCACAAAAAATGGGCAAGCCTCACAACCTGACAGTTAGCAAAGGCTTGCCCGGATTAGTACCTGTGGTTATTATATCACAGGTCCATTTTTAGTGGAAAGGACCTGATTTTTTTATGGAAAAATTTATCAATGACGTTGTCACAAGACTGTCAACACGCTTTGATCCTGAGGACATCCTCATCATCAAGGAGATGCTTTACACAACAATCAAGGATTATGATGTTGTGCCAAAAAGCACTGAATTATCAACCACATGCTTTGAGATCCCCAGAGAGCTCAAGATATATCTTGCATCCAGAAAAGTTGAGGGGCTTGCTGACAGCTCAATCAAGCAATATGGGATGGAGCTCAAAAATCTCTTGATGTTCTGCAATAAACCTCTGGATCAAATCAGCACCGAGGACATACGCTTGTATTTGTATGAGATCAAAAGCAGTGGAAAGTTGCAAAACAGGACCATGGAAACAAAGAGAACCTATATCAATACATTTTTTAAGTGGCTCAATGATAATAGATATCTGCAATCTAATCCATGTGCTCCAATTTCACCATTCAAGTATGAAAAGAAGCTCAAACAGGAGCTGTCTGATATTGAGCTTGAGAGACTCCGGCTGGCATGCAACAACAATTATGAAAAGGCTGTGATTGAGGTGTTATTTTCAACAGCATGCAGAGTCTCAGAGCTTGTCAACATCAAGTTGTCCGACATAGACATTGATAAAAAAGAAATCAAAATTATCAGAGGCAAGGGCAACAAATCGAGGCTGACATTTCTCAACGCCAAGGCCATAATTGCAATTCAAGAATATATAAAAGGCAGAGATTATCCCACAGTTTATCTTTTTGAGGCATCAAAAAAGCCTCACAACAAACTCTCATCCAGATCAATCCAAAAGACATGTCAGGCACTACAAGAAAGAACAGGGGTGAGAATAACACCGCACAAAGTCAGGAGGACAACAGCAACATCCCTCTGGAGAAAAGGGATGCCTCTTGAAGAGATCAGGCAACTCCTTGGTCATGAGGAGCTGTCAACAACTCTGATTTATACCAAGATTGATAAAGAATCGGTCAAGCGAGACCATTTGAAATATTTATGATTTAAAAGAGGGCAAAAGCCCTCTTTTTTGGTGGAGGCAATATGATTGAAAAAATACAAATGATTTTGACACTGATCATATCAATGGCAAATTTGTGTGTGCTAATGTATGGATTGTATAAATTCACAAAAAAACCTCATGACACACTTGAGCAAAGGGTGACAACACTTGAGGTTGAGGTCAGCAACATCAAAAAATCTCTCAATCAAGGTCAAGATAAATTCCGGGCACTGGATGAGGCAATCAAGGTGCTGCTGCATTCCAGCCTCGCATTAATTGAATGGGAAATGCAATATTGCCTGATCGAGCACAAGGAGATGTCTGAGAGCCTCAAAAAGGCCAAAGATGATCTCCATAATTTTTTATCTGATAGATAAGGAGGGAACCATGGAAAAACTAAAAAGCAGAAAATTTTGGATCTGTGTTGCTGCAATGCTATCATCAATTGCCACATCAATTGCCGGGCTAAAATCTGACAATGAGATTGTCGCAACTGTTGGCATTATATGCTCAATTGTGGCTGCTGCAATTTATGCCTTTTGTGAGGCTTGGGTTGATGGCAAGGCAGTTGAGCACAAGGAGAAAACCGATGAGTGAGGTTTTTGGTCTTGATGTCTCTCATTATCAGGGAGCAATTAATTGGCAGAGCGTACCAGCTCAAGGCAGAAAATTCGTCATCATGAAATGCCAATATGAGGCGCTGCCTCACAGAGTAGATGAGACATTTGAATATAACTATAAGCAAGCCGGAGTCAATGGACTTGCAAGAGGAGTTTATATTTTTATCGGCTCCCAGTCAATAGCTGATCCTGTTGCAGATGCCCTGTCACTACTTGGGCACCTCAAGGGCAGATATCTTGAATATGGAATCTGGCTTGATTATGAATCAGCCAAGCTCAGAGCACTTGGCAAAGAGAGAATCAAAGATTTGACCAAGATCTATGATGACATATTCAGGTCAGCCGGTTATTATGTAGGGATATACTGCAATCTTGACTGGTATAAGAATGTTATTCATGAGGACCTAAAATCTCAATATGCTTTTTGGATTGCAAGATATCCCAAAAATGATTTTGGCAGTTATAATGCCAGCTCAAGTCTCAAGCCATCATCCAAGTATGCAGTTGCTTGGCAGTATTCATCAAAGGGGCATATTCAGGGTATAATTGGCAATGTTGACCTTGATGTGGATTATGATGGGATTGTCAATCTGCTTGCAAGTGGCAAGTCCAATGAGGAAGTCGCTCAGGAAGTGATTGAGGGTAAATGGGGAACCAAAAACACAAGACCATCCCGGAGAGATCTCCTGACAAAAGCCGGTTATGATTATGACCAGATTCAAAAAATAGTTAATAAGATGTTAATGGGGTAATTAGCTAGTAGTGGACACGAAAATGGACACGAAAAAATAGAAGCCGCATAAACACAGCACTTTGCGCCAAAAGTTCTCGGGTTCGATTCCCGTCAGCAGCTTATTTTTAAAAAATCAGCAATCATGTGGGTTAGGGGTTCAAAACCGCATGATTGCTGATTTTCTTTTGCTTTTTATTAGATTTATAAGTCTAAAAAATAGACTTAAAAATATGAATGAAAGATATTGAAGTGGACACGAAGTGGACACGAACATTAATCACAATACAGATTTTTGAGAAATGTTATTTTGAAAATCTCATGACCCAAGCTGCTCACCATAATCTTTGATGATCTTGTCGTTAATTTTCTTGGAATACTCTTTTCTTGTCTCTTTAAATGGTTTATCATAAATTGACTTTAATATCTTTGAATCAGGTTTCCAGCCACCATCAGCCTCAACATATTTGCCCGGCATTATCTCAGAACGGATTGAGGCTGCATATTTTCTAAGGTCATGAAAACGACACGTGACACATGCCTTGGCTCTAAGACGCTCAAATCTCCTTGTGATAGCATCAGGAGTCAGCTCAATCACATAATCCTTGGGTCCGACATGGGGGATCATGTCCATTACCTCTGGAGCAAGTTCTATTCTGCGGACTGATTGAGCTGTTTTGGGCATCTCTTTTCTGATCCAGTCCCTGTCTTTGGTCTTGACCCTGTCTGTGTGTACATAGATTGAATGCATATCCCACAAGATGTCCTCACCACATAGTCCGGCAATCTCACCTCTGCGGAGTGTATACAGTCCAGCCAGTACAATGAAAAGCTTTTCCTCTGGCCTTGCCATCTCAAGAAGTCTTTTAAATTCAGAGTGCTCAGGTGGCAACAGTTCCGGGGGCACGTATTTTGGATATTTGATCTTGAAATTTCTATCATTGCCAGCAAGCTCAAGGGCATTCCTGAGGAAATTGATCCTGTTGGCAATTGTCTTTTTTGATAGTCCATCGAATGTCCATTGATTGATGATCTGCTGGAGGGTTTTGGAGTCAACATCCATGCAGTCCATATGTTTGATATCATCAAAGTGTTTGGGCATCTTGATATAATCTGCCAATGTTGACGGACTCCACACAGCAGAGTGTGAGTCAATGTGTATCTGCATTGCCTTTTCAACTGATGTGTGCAGCTGTTCCTCTTTTGTATCAAAAAGCCAGTTCTGAGCATTTGACTCAGCTTTTGCTTTTGCCTGTCTCCAATCACCACCACACTCATCCGGGTGGACAGTGAATGATTTTCTGACCTGTTTGCCATCAATAACTTTGGTTGCCCTAACTCGCCAAGCTCCTGATGGTAATTTTTTTGCGCTTGCCATGTCAATCCCTCTCTTTGATATTCAGTTTGATCTCATCATCCTCGAAATAGACAAGGAAGATCTTGGACTGCGTGGTTGCTCCGGCGGATGTAATGCCATCAACGTCAACCATCTCAAGGAGTCTCTTGGTCAAGAGGATCTCATCAGGAGTGCAACTGTGAGCATTGAGACAGTCCATATATGCTCCGGCTGGGTCCTCAATTATTGTTTTGGGTCTTAAAAGCTTGATCTTGGCACGAAACAGAGTCAAAGATGCTCTGTCAACTTTTCCTGTGTGCAAATGGTTTTCCCAAAAATGAAGATTCTTGCCTGTGAGGGCATTTGCCTCACTGACTGTCAATCCGTATAATTTCAAGGTCTCTCGAAAAGATTTTGTGTTAAATTTAATTGCTTTTTGTTGCATGTGGCACCTCCTTTGATATCCAAATAATTGCATTGTCAGATCCAAGGCCTAAAATCCAATCAGTCCTGACTCCTGTTGCCTTTGCAATCTTGAGCAAGGCATCAGCATGAGGAATTCTGTCACCTTTGATGTAGTGACACATAGCAGACTCTGTGAGTCCTGATCTCTGGGCAAGTTCCCTCTGACTTATCCCAAGGTAATCAATCAGCAAGCTCAATCTTTTGGGAATGTTGTTTTCTGTCATAACATTTTACTCCTCTCAATATTTTGTGTTGATTAATCATTAACACAAAATTATCACAACGTCAAGCTATGGCAAATTATAGGCAAATTAAAAACCGCAGATGTTATCATCTGCGGTTCAGCTCATCGGCATACATTTTCAATCTGGCATCAATCTCTGATTTCTGCTTTTGTAGCTCTGCCATCTCAACAAGGATTGTTTTCTTTTTTTCAAGAAAGACCTCAAGATCATGATATTTCTCCCATCCAAATAATTGATTTGGATTCACTTTGAAAATCCGACATAAATCCTCAAGGACATCTGCATCAGGAGTGACAGCTCCTGACTCCCAGTTTGATATGGTATTTGGTGAGCGGTCAATCATTTTGGCGAGTTGTTTTTGTGAAAATCCATTCAACAGCCTCAGATTCTTGATATTATCTGACAGTTTACTCATTTTTATCACCTCAAAAAAGATGTACACAAAAAGTTGCGGAATGCATTCACTTGTTATTTTATGCCTAAATTTTAGCAGACATATTGTGACTTTTCAAACAATTCACACAAAATTGCAGCAAAAAGTTGTTGACATTTAATTAATTATGACCAAAAATATTAATAAGCAACAAGTTGTGACACAACAAAATGGGAGGAGGTGAAATTGTGATAGTACAAAAACGCATTGCGGAGTATTTGGTCAGAGAGCGCAAAAAGCCAACTGCCATTGCTGATGATGCCGGGATCAGGAGAGACAGGTTTTCACTCCTGATGAACTGCAAGTCAGAACTGAGAGCAGATGAGCTTGAAAAAATCTGCATTGCTCTTGGAACCAGTCCAAGCATGTTTGTCTGTCCGAACACAAAAAAAGAATAGGGAGGAAAAGATGCAAATAAAATGGCATCCTCTGCCTAGGGAGCTAAGAGGCAGAATCAAAAGGGTTATTTGTTTATCTTTAAGTTGGGGAATTTTCTTTTTTGGGTGTTCTATCCCAGCCATCACCGCACAGGCCAAGCAAACAAAGGCCACTATATCATATGATGATGGAATCCCTGATGAGTATCGAGCGTATTTTGACGAGATCGGAGCGGAGTTTGGACTCTGTCCCGAATTGCTTGAATCAATATCTTTTCATGAATCACGATTTATTCCAGATGTAAAAAATAAAAGCTGTTATGGCCTGATGCAAGTCAATGTCAAGGTCCATTCAGAACGAATGAAGAAATATGGATATACAGAGGATGACATGTTGACTGCATATCCAAACATCAAGGTGGCAGCAGATCTCCTTGCAGAGCTCTTTGAAAATTATGGGGATGATGATCCAATCATCTTGCTATTGTATTCAGGAGCCGGGTGGGATGCTGTTGACAGGTACAAGGAAAATGGATTCATTACAGACTATGTTGATGACGTACTGACCAAAAGCGCAGAATATGAACGCATTCATGGCAAATGAAAAGACCTGTGCTGGTAACACAAGTCTTTTCGGGGCTGAGATTATATTTTGACGGGTACAATCTCAGCCCACAGTATAGCAGATTGTGGGCATTCTGACAATCTATTTCAGATACATTCTGTCTGTTTATCCTCGCTCTGGGAAAGCCATGGAGCAGACTTGAGTGAGGGAGAATCTCAAAACAATTCACAACTACATAACAAGGGGACACATTATGAGTAAGGCACAGACAAAAAAAGGTGTCATCTTTGAGGCGGAGCTTTGCAAATATATGAAGCTGAGAAACATCACCTCTAAAGAAAAGCTCAGAACACTCACAACAATCGGGTCTCATGCAACAATAATCAATTATTTCGATAATCCAGAACTGATCCCGATGGGCAAGATGAGTGAGATCATGGTGGCACTGAGAATTCCAAAAGATGAGCGTGTCAGGATCATCAACATGCTTATAGATGGATAAAAAATGCAGCTTGTTGGGGGCAAGCTGCGTGGTGGGAGTGTAACAAAAGTTTTAATTGTATTAGAGGGAGAAACCTCTTTGATTATTATACCACACTCCCATCCTAAAAACCATTAAAAAAGGCTATTTGATGGACTTTTAATGGAGCGATTAAAAATATTATAGTTATCGACAACGTAAATTAATACCAAAAAAATATGACAGGAGTGTGCAGCATGTATGTCAATAAGCTGACCATAGCCGGGGATGTTGTGCTCGTGTCTAATTATGCACCAAGAGCCTTTGGAGCTCCCGGGAAGAGGAGAAAGCAAAAACTCAGAGAGACTCCAGAGGCTATGGCAAAATACAACAGGCGCAAAAGAGCAGAAAAGCTCCAGCTATTGATGATTCTCAATTTTGATCTGGGATATCACATCACGCTTGATTATCCCAAGGATAACAGGCCAAAGACCTATGAAGAGGCAGAAAAGAACCTTACAACATTTCTCCACAAGATGACAAGGAGAATCAGAAAAGTCAAAAAGTTCAAGTATATAGCCATCACTGAGCGAGGCAAGAAGAGAGAAGCGCTCCACCATCATATGGTGGTTGAGGGTGATCCACTACTCCTCAGGGAGATCACTAAGGTGTGGGGGAATCATATCAAGGTGTCTCAGATGTACGAAGAGGGTGAATATAAGGACCTTGCAGACTATTTCACCAAAGTGGAGACCAAGGAAGAACAGACCAAGGGGCGCTCAAAATACCATAGGTCACGCAACCTCAAGGAGCCTGTGGTTAAGTCAAGGATTGTTGTTGGCAAGATTGATGATGATCCATATGTGCCCAAAGGCTATGACCTCATTGAGGACTCTGTGGTCAATGGATTCAATGATTTTATTTTCATGAAGTATCAAAGCTATATGATCAGGAAAAGGAAAAAGCCGGAACCGCCAAAACGTCCTGAGCCTATATCTGAGCAAAAAGGCAGCAGACATGTTGGCATCTGGGAGTCAATCAAGAAGATTTTTAGAAAAGGAGCCAGATGAATGCTGACAGAAATCTATATCAAAGGGCAGACCAAGAACCCGGCAAGACTCAAAAAAGCTCAGGCAAAGTGGTCAATTGTGTGTGTGCAAAACAATGGGACCATACAGAGAAGAGATGGCACTGTCTGCATCAACAATGCAACCACAAAAAGAGCTGTCCTCACAGCCCTGAGTCAAGCACTGGGGAGATTCAACAGGCCAGCAGTAATCAAAATATACATCTCAGATGATTTTGTCAGGAATAGTCTTGCGAATGGCTGGACTCAGAGATGGAAAAACAACAACTGGCACAAGATCAGACTCAATGGAGAGCTGATCCATGAGGACCTATGGAGACAGATTCAAGGTCAGCTGTCAGGGCATGCAGTGACATTTGCCGGGCAGATAGAGCTTGAAAATAAACTAAAACAGGAGGAAAAACATGGAAAATGAGAAAGAGTTTGAGGCTCAGGGCTTTTGTCCGTACTGCGGACAGGGAGTCATGATCAAGACTGCCAATCCTGTCCTGTCACAGGATGAACTTGACCAGATAGCAGCAGACAGATGCAGCTGTCAGAAAGCCTCAGAGGAAAGACGCAAAAAGAACAGGAAACAGAAAATTGATGAGTACATCAAAAAGCACTTTGATGAAAACATCAGAGATTTTGTGAAAGAAGCAATTGAACTTGTAGAGCAATACTACATTGACAGGGCATCTTTTACTCTTGGCGCAAGGAATGTGTCCATTTGGATGGATGCTGATGCATATCTGCATGTGAAGATCAAGCACAAGTCAGATGATGAGCTCAAGGTGTAACCATGCACAAAAGGACAAGAGCCTGTGCAATCCCAAAAGAGGTCAAGCTGATTGTCTATGAGAGAGACCATGAGAGATGCATTTTTTGTGGCGCTCCGGGACTCCCTGAGGCTCATGTCATCCCAAGATCTCATGGGGGACTTGGAGTCCCACAGAACATCATAACTGTGTGCCGGCCTTGTCATGACAAATTGGACAATTCCACAGATAGGCAGCAGATGCTTGATGTGGCTGTGGGATATCTCAAGAGATATTATCCCAACATATCCCAAACAGATGTTATCTATCAAAAATGGGAAAAAGACAAAGTAAAGAGACTAATCAAAGAGGCAAAAGACAGGAAAGCTGATGCTCTAATGGATTTAAAAGCTCAAAAAGCTGATAAAGACAGAGGGAAACTGCCACAAGGTTTTGAGTATTTATGACGCAACAAAATTACCTCTCAGGTAATTTATATCACGGAAAATAAGCCTCAGGGCTAGTCCCTGAGGCAGAGAGGAGGGAGATGACACAAGCATCAAAGCTAAAAAACAGCCACAATATCGCTTTTGACCAGCTCTTATGGGAGGCAGATCATGAAAGACTGCCAAGAGGACTGTCAAAAGCCATGACTAGGCCGGCATATAAATCAACATCACTTGAGCAAAAGACTATATATACAAGATGTGACAAGTGTGGATATTACAAAATGAGCGAAACAGGCAAGATGAGATGTCAATTTCCTTGGTTTGATCCTCAGGAATATGACAGGGTCTTGCTGGATTATCTCCCATGCAAGGAGGTCAAAGATGAAAAGGACTGACAAGATATTATCTGATGCAGACTGCAAGCAGATTCTCAAGTCTATCATCCAGATAATCATTGATGAGTACAGATACCCTTTGGATCCCAAATCAAAGGAATCAGGGTCAAGAGCCGGAAGCGCTGGATATAAGATCATACAGTTTCTTTTTCGTGAGAAGATCATATCACCGGGACAGCCCGGACAAGAGAGGCTCAAAGTATGAAAAAGCTATACCAAATACAACTTATTAGCTCCGGGAATCACCGCACAGTCTATATCAGGGCTGATGACATTCTGCAATCTGTGAGGATGATCCAGAGGAGGATGAATGGAATCAAGATCCTAAAAATCGAACCTATAGGGGGAGGTGGTCACGTGATGGACCAGAACGTCATAATCCTATGTCCAAACATGATGCAAGCAGACTGGGCTTGGGGAGAATTCCAGAGAAGATATCACAGCATAATTGAAAAGGCTAAGAGACATCCGCTGAGAGTGTATCTATACAATGGTAACACTGTTTATTTTGAATCAGAGCAGTTAGGAGTCAGGCCTGATCTTGGGCGCAGAGCAAAGATTATGAGCATGGAACAGTTTGAAAATGGGGAGGTGACAGATGGCAGTAATATTTGACATACCAATGATCAAAGATTGCAGAAGCTGTCCAATTAAGAATTATATTTTTGAGGATGACAATGGCAGAGATAGATGGGCATGTGGCAGATATAGACTATACCTAAGGAATTGGGAAAAGAAAACTCCTCCCAAGCCATTTTGCCGAGGTTGCAAGCTCGTTGGAGAATTCAATCCGGGCAAAACGACCATCACATTGTCAACTTTGGAGGGGACGTGCAAGCTAAGCTCAGAGGTGAAACTACACAGGGAGGTGAGTGATGGATAAAAATGACAGGATATTCAGACAGGATGCAATCAATGCTTTGAATTGTGACATGGATATAACAGGAAAAGAGAATGCTCAAAAAGTTGTGGATTATGTAAATGGAGCATATTCCAAGATAAAGAAATTGCAAACTGCTGAGGTCAAAGCAAAATGGATATACATTGATTACACTTGGAGATGTACCAAATGCAACCACAGTCCAACACAATTCACAGGATGTGTGCTCTCTGAGGAAGAATTGAAAGAGTATCATTTTTGCAGATTCTGCGGAGCCACAATGATTGGAATAGTCGGAGGTGTCTGATGAGTGATGAGCTGATTGTGTGCCTGACAATATTGGCATTATCAATAATATTTGCTGTTGTGTCAATTGGTTATGTATTTGCAATTATAGCAATCACGAAAATGGAGGAATATCAAAAGCATGAGGAAAAATCAGAAAATGGACCTGAAAAAAGGTGATGTTATCAAATGCCATGATCAGGATGAGATGTCCAAAGTCCTGAGGCAGCTCACAGTTGAGAGATATGATGCAGTAGTTGATGAGGCAAATCTCACCATCACAGTCAGGGGCAGATTTGGCAAGAACGGAGAGAGGGAGTCTGTCCAATAAAACGGACAGAAAAAAGGAGGATTGAAGAAATGGAAGAGCAACTCTATACAGTGTTAGATGGGAATACAATCCTTGCATCAAACATGACCATTGATAATGCCATGATTTTGGTCAAAGGATATTTTGATAAATACTATGAGGAGCCAAGGATGACACTGACCATTGAGAGAGTCCCAAGGTCAATTAATTATGGCAATCAGGAGGTGGCAGATGGACATTCAGAAGATTAAAGGTATTGCATTTGATCTGATTGAGGATAACCAAACGAATTTTACTTGTGATGATTCCGAGAAAAAATATCTTTATATATTGGCATACAATGACGGAATCAATGCACTTGTCAGAGACATAGAGAGAGAACTGAAAATGGAGGCAGCAGATGGAACAGGAAACAGTTGATAAAATTCTTTTTGGTAAAAAAGGCAAGTGGAAGTTTGAACCTTGCCCGTTTTGTGGACATAGTCATATTAGCGTCAAAGATAGCATTATTGATGCAAAAATGGGCGGCATAGATGAGCCTTGAACTGTGATTAAAAGAGTTTGGGCATTTTGCAATTATTGTCATGCAACAGGTCCAGAGTCAACACACGAGGTTGTGTACAATGATGAGGTTGTGGCAGCGGCCTTGTGTTCGTGGAATAAAAGAGCAAAAACAATGGAGGCGGCAAATGATGAGTAAACGATTGATTGATGCAAATAAACTGATTGAAAGAATAAACGCTGCTGAGGAACAATTCAAAGCGGATCACATGGAGTCAATTGGAGTTGATGATGGGGACCCTTTTGTGGATGGTGTATTAAGCGGAGTATTTAACATCAGAGAAATGGTATTCGAAGCAGAGACAATTGTGCCAGATGGTCAGACAGAAGAGGTCAAGATCATCAATAACATGAGACGCAACAATCCGCTTGACATGACCATTGAGGAGCAGATTGAAAAGGTCAAAGAAGATTGTTGTGATAAGATTTGCAAGCAGCTTGAAAAGGCCAATAGAGGGGAGATTCTCACTGATGAGCTTGACTCAATATGTGAAGAGTGTCCTCTCAGGAGATTATGAAGCAGATCAAGGGACAGATATCAATATCAGATTATATATCAGAGAGAGACTCAGTGATATATAGCGTTGACATCATAGGGCTCATGGATGATCCAATATGTCCAAATTGTGACCATGAATTCAACATTATGGATATCCCAAGATATCACATAAAAAATGAGATTGATATTGAGCGCTGTCCATGCTGCAAGGTCAGGCTGGATTGGACAAGGTGGCACCAAATTAATGATTAGGAGGATAATATGACAACTCAGTATATTGTATTCATAATTTCTTTTTGTATTGGAGCGATTGTGCCGATATTTGTACGTTGGATTTATGATGAGATGCACAAGGCTAAAAAACCCAAAACGTCCACAATAACACCTGTTTTTGCCAAGAGTGAGCTCCAGATGAATGTTGTCAGGACTGCAATTCAAAAGGACAGGCTCAGGCTTGATGACAGTGATCAAGTTTATGAATACGCAGCGAAAAAGCTATTGAGGCAGATTGCGTCAATTATTAAGGAGCAATTAATGGATAATATCGAGGTCAAAAATGATGAACCAACAAATTGCATGATTTTGGAATTCACATTCTGGACAAGGAGGAACCCAAGGAAGAAAGTGAGGAATAAGGAATGACCAGAGAAGAAAGAGAAAATGCAATAGACATTATTCAATCAATATTAGACAAATACGAAGAGGATGAATGTCTAGTTACTGAAATAACTATTGGGGATGAAGATATTAAGGCTTTTAAAATGGCAATCAAAGCACTAGAGCAAGAGCCAAGATGGATTCCTGTTAGCGAAAGATATCCAAAGATTGAAAATGAGTATAAGTATTTTCTTGTAACTGATGATAAGGGCAAAGTGAGTGTTCAAGAATTTTTTATCTCGCTTGATGAAGAATCACAGCCTTATTTTAGTGGAATGGTAAATGTTATAGCATGGATGCCATTGCCAAAACCATATAAGCCACAGGAAATTGAGGAGGGCAGCAGATGAGCAAAATTAAATTTTTGATCACAGCCATGATTATTGCATCCATCATCTGTGGATGCAGCCATTTTGAAGTTAGCAAAAAGACGCTGATTGACTATAGGCACGATGCAGCATATCAGGAGATCGAAACCACAGGATTTGGTGATGACAAGGAGGTCAATTCTTATTATTACCCGGAACAGTGGTCACTGCTCTATGAGATCACATATGAGGATGGTCACATCGAGAGAAAATGGGAGGATTGCACAAGGTTCGAATATAAAAAGGCTGTGGAGGAGCTTGGAGAATGAAAAAAAGCCTATCAATCATAATTCCATATTACAACGCTATGCCATACACAAAGGAGCTCCTTGATGTGCTCGCTCCTCAGATCACAGATGAGATTGAGGTCATTGTTGTTGACGATGGCAGCAGAGAGCTATTTGAGACTGATTATCCATGGGTCAAGGTCATCCACAAGTCCAATGGTGGCTGTGCATCAGCACGAAATGTGGGACTTGACCATGCTCATGGTGAGTATATCTCATTCATTGATGCTGATGATATGGTTTCAAGAGATTTTATCCAAAAAGTATTGGAAAAGACAAAGCAGTCACCTCAGCCGGATGTAATTGATCTATCATGGAGATCTCTGGACAATCAGGGGGCACAGCATGACCACAGACTCACATCAGATGCTGACTATCTGACAAATCCCTCAGTTTGCACAAGAGTTTTCAGGGCTGGATTTATTGGCAGTACCAGATTCAATGAATTAAAAGACTCAACAGAGGATGAAGACTTTTCCCGGAAAGCTGGTTATCTTTTAGACCGATATAATACAATAATCCATGCATCTGTGACCGATTATGTGTATTTTTATAGGACATCAGTGCCGAATTCCAAGATTAAGAGGTTCAAGCTGGGACTCATGCACACCAAGCGCATTGTCTATTATGTGCCAGAAGTGGCAGCAGATGATCTTGATCTCTTGGAGCAGATCAAAAAAGACGATGAGCAAAATGAGGTGTGGCTCCTGACACATAAGTGTGACATGCCAGAGCTAAAAAGGTATTGCCAGATAGCAAAACCATTCAGGATATGGGCTCATAAAGCAAAAGGGGAATATTGCTCTCTGATCGAGATTATCCGAGAGCCCATAAAAGCACAGGTTGTGATTTATTGCCAATTTGCAGCCAAAGTGGGAGGAATCACAACATTTATCCGCAATTTCTGCAAGCTCTTAAAAGACCATTATGACATCATTTTTGTTTATGAGAAAATCGACTTTTTCCAGCTCAAGGAAATCTCAAAAATTGTCAAATGTGTGGAATATGAGCCTTATTACACAATAGTTTGTGACACTCTCATTTTGAACAGGCTCACAGATAACATCCAGCCCAACATTTTTTGCAAAAAGACAGTTCAGGTGATCCATTGCTGCAAGCAGATCTCACTGAGAGTGCCTGAGGGAAGAGATGTATATATTAATGTCTCACAAGCATCCAAAGATTCTTGGGGAGATGCTTGCAAGGATGCTCTTGTTATTCATAATCCGCTAATTGACAAAGGAGACAGGCTTTTTTTGATTTCTGCAACACGGATTGGAGCTGGAGACAAGGGAGACAATGACAAGAGGATGAGAATTCTTGCAAACATGCTCAATGACAAAGAAATCCCATTCATTTGGCTCAACTTTTCTGACAGGGGACTTGATAGACCTCCCAAAAATTTCTACAACATGCCGACAGTCCCTGATGTCACAAGACTCATCAGGGCAGCAGACTATCTTGTGCAGCTGTCAGATGAGGAGGCATATTCCTATGCAATCCTTGAGGCACTCTCCTGTCACACAGCAGTCCTTGCCACTCCTTTTGATTCATTATTTGAACAGGGTTTTGAGGATGGCAAGACAGGCTATCTGATCCCAAAGGACATGGACTTTGATGTTGAGAAGCTCAAAAAGATTCCAAGCTTTTCATACCATCAGGACAATGAAAACAAGCTGATCCTGTCAAGGTGGTTGGACGTGCTGGGAGAGCCTCATCCGACTGAGGATTATTATCACAGTCTTGATGTACCTGTGGAGTGTATAACAACATATTATGACATGGACCTTGGGAGAAATATTGAAAAGGGTGAACGTCTGATGATGTCAAAGGACAGAGCAATTCACATAGAGTCAACATATGGATATATACAGATTGTGGGGGACTGATATGAGCAAAATAAGGATACCAAGTGAGAAATCAAAATACTACATCCCAAAAGAGGACTATCTGACAGCCATTCACTACTCTTTGAGATATCCTCTGTGGAAAGAAGAGGTTGAGCAGATGGCAGACACGTCAAAGGCCATTGCATACGATAAAGACAAAGTGCAAGTGTCATGTGACTTTGATTCAACCATGGAGAGAGCCATCAAGATTGCAGAGTCCAACAAGCAGCACAAGATGCAGATAATTGATGATACAATCACCAATGTTGGTGGTGATCTTGGATATTGGCTGAGGCTTGGTGTCTGCTATGGCCTCACATTTGACCAGCTCAAAGGAAAAGGGATGCCCTGTGAGCGTGATGCATATTACCTCATGAGGCGAAAATATTATTTTGAACTGGTCAAAAGGATCTAAAAGCGCATCATGACAAAGCAAAGAATAAAAAATGCCATACTCAGGGGACGCTTTTATGTGATATTTTTATATTGTGAAAGGGTGCTAAAGAGGTGCCATTTTTTCATACCTTGCTAACAAAAGCCATCAAGTCTGCGAATCTTGATGGCTTTTGTGTTGTCAAAACACCCGGAGGGAGTGATGATCATGACCGGGAGGGGTAGCTATCATAACAGACCCACCGCCATGCAGAGACCCGAGAGGGACCCAGCACGTGCTCAGATTTTCAAGAAGAATAAAAAAATAATTTTAGCAACCCAGTCTGTTTGTGGGATATGCGGTCAGCCTGTTGATAAGACTCTGAAATATCCTGATCCAATGAGTCCCACTGTGGATCACATCATTCCATGTGCCCGAGGTGGTTCTGATGAGCTGGACAATCTGCAACTTGCTCACAGGTATTGCAACAGAAATAAGAGTGACAATATGCCTGATGACAAAAAGCCGGGAGCCTCTGTCATAATCAATGATTTCCCTCAATCTTGTAACTGGAGAACGACCTGAGAGGGTGGGGGGGAGAGTCCCCATGACGGGTGGCCTTTGGAGG
>Ga0326511_10000627_pt1 | contig 31137 bp, 20 predicted proteins | sample 0_2496_0518_D_FD_203701 | JGI IMG/M metagenome (GOLD analysis project Ga0326511, IMG submission 203701) | Bovine rumen microbial communities from UC Davis, California, United States - 0_2496_0518 | ecosystem: Host-associated > Mammals > Digestive system > Stomach > Rumen | place: USA...
GATCCTTAGAAAAGCCAAGAAAGTAAGGTTAGAGGAAAATGGAGAATGGAAATTGGTTAAACTTTTGCCGTCTTATACAGCGGTTTTGCAACAGGCTGAGTTGTTGCCTCAACCTGAAAAAAAGAAACGGGGTCGTAAGAAAAAAGCAGTATAGGACAACTTATTGGGAAATTTGTAGTTAAGTGCAATGGGAATGCAGTCTGTCAGAAGTAGCAGAGAAATCAGCATTTCTTGTATAACCATATTCTTGATTTTATTCTTAAATCTTAATTTGACCGTATGAAAATATATGTTCAATGTTAAGATATCATTGGAATTCTAACAAAAATTGTCCGTGATAAAAAGTTAAGACCTAATGGCAGATGGTTACTGAGAATATGGCAAAAATTATAAAGATAGCAAAGTGGAGTCACTTAATTTAAAGTTTTCGTTAGAGACATAGCAATATATTTTTAAAAAATTTGTAAATTCTGTTGACAGCAAAAATTTTTACTTTATAATGCTTTGCATGGATGCGGGAATAGCTCAGTTGGTAGAGCATAACCTTGCCATGGTTAGGGTCGCGAGTTCGAACCTCGTTTCCCGCTCCACTTCAAAACACCTCTCAAAATAAATCTCATATTTTTATTTGTGCTTTTACATAAGTTTCGTTGTTTGATTATTATGCATTTGTTTTGGTTTAACAACCGTTATAGTGTATAATCTTCATTCTGTACTAATTATTGATTGTACTTATAAAAAAACTTTTAATTATCAACTAGTTGTTTATAAAAATGTTTCTAACCACTATTGTCACTAAGATTATCGGCAGTTCTAATCAAAGAACTGTGCGTAAACTCGCTAAGGTTGTAAAAACTATCAATGCTCTTGAACCTAAGTTTCAAGAATTAAAGAATGAGGATTTTGTAGGATATACAGCCAAGTTTAAGGATCGGTTGCATAACGGAGAGACTCTTGAGGCTCTGTTGCCTGAAGTTTTTGCATTAGCGCGTGAAGCAGCCAAGCGCTCACTAGGTCTTAGACCTTTTGATGTTCAGCTGATGGGCGGTATTGTGCTAAATGCCAACCGGATTGCCGAAATGAAAACCGGTGAAGGTAAAACTTTGACCGCTCTTTTACCATGTTACCTCAATGCTCTGACTGGAAAAGGAGTGCATGTGGTGACCGTCAATGATTATCTTGCAACTCGTGACAGTAACTGGTCAAGACCTTTTTATACACTTTTAGGAATGACGGTGGGAGTCAATGTTCCAGGAATGGGTCCAGAGGAGAAACGCGCAGCCTATGCCTGTGATGTTACCTATGGTACTAACAATGAGTTCGGCTTTGATTATCTTAGAGATAACATGGCTTACACGAAGGAGCAGAAAGTTCAAAGAGAACTTTACTATGCTCTTGTCGACGAGGTAGACTCCGTACTTATTGATGAGGCCAGAACACCTCTTATAATTTCTGGTGCTGCTGAAAATTCCGCTAAAGCCTACATGGCTGTAGACAAACTGATCCCTGGTCTTATTTTTCAGGAACAGGAGGATACAGAAACTTATACCGGTGATGGCGACTATACTCTTGATTTAAAGAGCAAACAGGCTTTTCTTACCGAACGAGGTCAGATTAAAATCGAAGAGCGTTTAATTGAAGCTGGGTTATTAAAGGATGGTGATAAGCTCTTCAGTACTGAAAATATTGCTCTTTTGCATCATGTTATGGCTGCTCTTAAGGCTCATACGCTGTTTAAGCGTGATGTTGATTATGTGGTTGAGAATGATGAAGTTATCATTATTGATGAGCATACCGGACGTAAGATGGAGGGCAGACGCTGGTCAGATGGTTTGCATCAGGCTATTGAAGCAAAAGAAAGAGTGTCGATACGTGCTGAAAATCAGACCTTAGCCTCAATTACATTCCAAAACTACTTCAGAATGTACGGTAAGCTTGCCGGTATGACAGGAACTGCTGATACTGAAGCCTATGAATTTCAGCAGATTTATGGACTGCAGACGGTGGTTTTGCCAACCAATCGACCTATGATAAGAAAAGATTTAGCGGATCTTATCTATCTTACTGAAGATCAGAAATATCAGGCTATAGTCAATGATATTAAGGAAACAATTGCAAAGGGCCGTCCTGTTCTGGTAGGTACCATCTCTATTGAAAATTCGGAGAAACTTTCACGTCTTTTGGATAAACTTGGAATTAAACATCAAGTATTAAATGCCAAGTTCCATGAAATGGAAGCTCATATTGTGGCACAGGCGGGTCGTCCTGCCACCGTAACTATTGCCACTAATATGGCAGGTCGTGGTACTGATATTATCCTAGGAGGTAATCTTCAGTCAGATATAGATGCCCTTGGGGATAATCCTGATCCTAATGAGGTCGAGAAAATCAAGCAGGAATGGCAACAGCGTCATGATGCGGTAGTTGCTGCTGGAGGACTGCATATCATTGGTTCGGAGCGTCATGAGTCCCGTCGTATTGACAATCAGTTGCGTGGGCGAGCCGGTCGTCAAGGAGATCCTGGTTCTTCACGTTTCTATCTGTCCATGGATGATAACCTCATGAAGCTTTTTGGCTCTGAGAAACTTAAGGCTTTCATGGCTCGCATGGGAATGGATGATGGTCAGCCTTTAGAGCATAAATTTATCACCCGTGCCATTGAATCAGCTCAGCGTAAGGTTGAGACCCGTAATTTTGATATCCGTAAGAGCCTTCTTGAATATGACGATGTAGCTAATGAACAACGTAAAGTTATTTACGAGGAACGTAATTCTCTTCTTGATGGTGAGGATATCTCAGAAACCATTCATACTATTTTTGAAGATGTGCTTAATGATGTGATTTCCAAGTATATTCCTGCAAATTCGCTGTCTGAGTCATGGGATCTCAAAGGCCTGTCTGCTGAGCTGGCAAATGGCTACGGTATCACTGCCGATGTTGAGTCGTGGCTTAAGGAGAATGAAGATCTTGTTGAAAGCGATATTCGGGATCGTGTCATAAATCTAGGTCATGAATTGTATGCCAAAAAATGTGAGATTATTGGTGCTGAGAATCAGAAGAGTCTTGAAAAGCAGATCATGCTGCAATGTATTGATACTTTGTGGAAAGAGCATTTAGCCTCCATGGATTATATGCGTCAAGGTATCGGTCTACAGGGCTATGCTCAGAAGAATCCTAAGTATGAGTACAAGATCCAATCCTTTAATCTATTTGAGAAGATGCTTGTAAACCTTAAGATTCAGGTGGTATCTTTCCTGTGTCGCGTTCAGGTTCGACTTAAGACTCCGGAAGAGGTTGCTCTCGAGGAACAGCATCGTGCGGAGGCTGTTCAAGAGGCCAAGGAGCGTGCTGAGGCTAAGGAGTATGCTAAACTTAAGATTGGACGCAATGATCCTTGTCCTTGTGGTTCAGGAAAGAAATTTAAAGCCTGTCATGGCCGACTGATTTAAAGAAGAGAAATTCTTGTAGTTGCGATTATGAAATGATGTTCACAGGGCGTCCGACTATGAGAATGAAATTTTTCAAATCAATGTTTCTGCTGTACAAACTGGGAGTACCTAGTCTTATGTATTTGTAGCAAAAACTTGAAAAATAAAGCTCATCCCATTGTTTAATAAAGGAATGAGCTTTTTTATGCATATACTTATTCGATTGTTTTGAGGAATGAGTGGAAAATAGTTTTAGCTCCCTCATCCAAATCTATACCAAAATGCTATGAGCGAATCTATTTCATAAAATAGGTTTTGTCAAAAAATCCTGCAAAATTATCTCCCTGGACAATCTTGCAGAGACTTAATAACATATACTCAAGCACCATTTTAAGAAAACTGCCTTTAATTTTGAGGATAAATTGTTTATTTCTCTTAAAAGGCCGTGAACAGTAACTTAACATTCTGTTTAAGTAAAAAAAATCTTGACGAATATTAGAGTATGTGTTTTAATAGTCGCCGTTGCCCAGATAGCTCAGTCGGTAGAGCAGGGGACTGAAAATCCCCGTGTCGGTGGTTCGATTCCGCCTCTGGGCACCATCACAGCAACAGTGTATTTTTTTTGCCCAGATAGCTCAGTCGGTAGAGCAGGGGACTGAAAATCCCCGTGTCGGTGGTTCGATTCCGCCTCTGGGCACCACTGTCATCATAATCTTTATTCTTATTATTCCTTGTTTTTGATAAAAATCATAAATTTTATGATTAAAAGTAAGTTTTAATACAAAAAAAATCACATTTATGCTACATTAAACTAAAAAAGGCGTAAATAAAGTGGAAAAACAAGAGACAACAACGCAAATTCCTAATTCTAATGAACACTGTGATAACTTATCCTGTGACAAAAGAAGAAAAGGTCTAGATAAAATCTCTAAAGGGAAAAACACTCACGAGCGAAATCGACAGAAAGGGATGGTTTCTGCTTTTGTTCAGGGAAAGGGTCAGAATGCGGCTTTAAAATGGCTGATGGAGTCAAAGACTCCGGTTTGTATTTATCTGATTTCTGGAGTGAAGTTCGAGGGTGAGATTAGTTCTTTTGATGCTTTTACCATCTGTGTCAACGATATAAAAAAGCATCAGCAGATTATTTATAAAGACAAGATCTCTACGATTAACGTAGCCTTTGGCGCTCAACAGCAGGATAACGCTCCCTTTTCTTATGATCAGCACAAAAAGAAGAGTAATAGTGCAACAAATCATGCTTAATTTTTCACTTGACCAGTGATAATAAAGTGTGAAGTGCATTATGACTCTATCTTAGCAATTTTATGGCAGGAGCTTTGGAATAGATAATAAGCTCCTGCTCTGTTGTGCAGTCTGTTTGTTAGACGTGTTTCTGCATTTTCTTGATAATAGCTGTCGTGGATTTGCCCTCGACGGTAGGCATGATTACCACTTTTCCGCCGTTGGCAATGACTTCCTTGTGACCTGCTATTTGCTCTACTCTATAATCTCCTCCTTTAACCAGAATATCAGGAAGAATTCTCGAGATTAGTTTCTGCGGTGTATCCTCAGCAAAAGGCACCACATAATCAACACATCCTAATGCAGAGAGTACATTCATTCTGTCTTCAAGGCAGTTTACGGGACGGCTTGGACCTTTAAGTCTCTGTACTGAGTCATCTGAATTGACGGCCACGATAAGCAGATCTCCTAAGTCACGTGCCTGTTTTAGATAAGTGACATGGCCGCTGTGGATGATATCAAAACAGCCATTGGTCATAACAATTTTTTTACCCTGGTCTTTTAATTCTTTGATTTTAAGATATAGTTCTTCCTCAGAATAAATATTACCACTCTTTTGTGTTGTAAATCCCAGTGCGTGATTGAGTTCTTCAGGGCTTACTGTGGAAGTTCCTATCTTTCCTACCACAATACCGGCAGCACTGTTGGCATATTCACAGGCAGTTTCAATGCTCAGTCCCTGTGCCAGACAAGACCCCAAAGTTCCGATGACCGTATCTCCGGCACCGGTCACATCGTAAACCTCACGTGCATAGGTTGGCAGATGCAGGGCTTTCATGTTTGGCCTTATAAGTGACATGCCATCCTCAGAACGTGTCACCAGCAGCATTTTTAAATGTAATTTTTCAATGAGAGCTAATGCTTTGAGTTCGAGCTCTTCATTATTTTTTACCGGACCGACTACTGCCTCAAATTCTGACATATTAGGTGTCAGCAGGGTGGCATTGGAATATTTTTCAAAATCAGTACCTTTGGGATCTACAAGTGAAATGAGGTTCTTTTCATTGGCGAGGGCAATCATGTTGCGAATGGAAGAGAGAGAACCTTTGCCATAATCAGAGAAAATCACTACTTTAGAATTGTCGATGGCCTCAGAGTAGGTTTTTAAGATCATTTCTTCATCAAGATTAGAGAATGAATCCTCAAAGTCGAGTCTTAAGAGTTGCTGATTACGTGAAAGGATCCGTAATTTGGTAATGGTAGGATGCTCTTTGGTGAGCACAAACTCGGAGATTATTTTGTGTCGTCGCACAATTCTTTCTAGGATTTCGGCATTTCTATCTTCACCCACTATTCCTACTAGTACACAAGGTGCGCCTAAAGAGGCAATATTGATGGCTACGTTAGCCGCACCGCCAGCGCGTTCCTCCTGATCTTCAATTTTAACTACAGGCACTGGAGCCTCAGGAGAGATCCTTTTGCTTGGTCCCTTCCAGTAGGAATCAAGCATGACATCTCCCACAACTGTAACTTTTCCGGTAAATTTCTGTACTGTGGTCATGTTAAGCCGGTAGTACCGCCTCCCAAATCTTGTAAGAGTAAATGGCATGAGCAAAGGAATTCACCTATGGCCAAATACTATAATCCTTAAGTAAATATTACGATTTCTATTTTACATAAGTTTTTGCCCTAACCGAGCATTTTTAATTGAATAAATTCATAAGTATTTATTATGGTCGTGTCATGATGATAATAAAGGATTAAAGCACAAGTTTAATCTTGAGAGGTGAGATTATAAGCGGTAAAATTAACATGTTGACTCTATTATGATATTTGTGTTTTATGACTGTTTTCAGAAAATATTTGCTCACTGGTAATCCTATTCTCTGTTTTTCGACAGTAAGCGCTATGATGTCCATGATTTTCGGATTTAATCTAGGTGCTACGATATCTAGCAAAATAAGACTCATCAACGTTATGATGCTTGAGCTCTATGATATAGATGCTATGTTTGGCGTTTTCCTGTTAGGTTCTTTAGTAGGTGTGTTTTTAGGTGGTCGGCTTGTGAGTGAAACCGGTCGCATTTATCCAATGATTGGAGGCTTTGCTTTTGGTGTGTTAGGACAGTTGGTGTCCATGATGTCACCTAATATGAGTACTCTCCTGATTTCTGAATTTGCAGTGGGATCTTCCTTTGGGGTCTATCTTATTGCAGTAGTTTGCTATATAGCTGAAATTTCATTGCCGCAGCATCGAGGCGCACATATCACACTTATTGCGGTATTTTTTACCCTCGGACTGTTTGTTTCGGTAAGCCAGCGCAGCAATCTTATGGATAACCGTTTATTGTGTATGGTGATAATTGCCGCCGTAAGTTTTGTCATAATTTTATACGGACTTTTGCGCATGCCTGAATCGCCTCGTTATCTCGTCCTTTCTGGTGCTAACGATAAAGCACTGCTTGAACTTATTGTATATAGAGACTCAAAATCAGCAGCCGCCCGAGAACTTGCTGCCATCAATGAATGCTCCCTAGGTGAGGAAAAGGGGTTGTTGCTGTTTCTAAAAAGCCATATCTATCGTTCTATTATCTGGTTTTTGTTGTTGTTGAGTGCCTTGGTTCAGCTCTCGGGCATCACTGTTATTCCATATTTTTCTCTTGATTTTATTGAATCATGCGATGATATCATGCTACACGGTTTTTTCCTTACAGATGGTGATAACATTAATTTTTCGGAACTGGAACTATTGATTTTTGCCGCATTTATCGGCGCAGTAGTTACCATGTGCGTGGTAGACGGTATTGGTCGAAAAAAACTTTTTTTAGGTGCTGTTATCTTAAATGAGCTGGTATTGTGCTGTATGTATACCGTATTTTACCTGGATTTAACATTCGTGGGTGAACTCTCTTTTGTTCTGCTTTTTTTCTTATATATCTTCAGTGCCAGCATCATCAGTATTCTGTTTCTCATCATATTAAGTGCTGAGCTTTTGACCATTAAGGGTCGTGAGTTCGGTCTTACGGTACTGTATCTTGTGAATCTTATTGCCATCTTGGTAGGAATAGAATACTTGTATGTGGCTGTACAGGAATTTGGGATCCTTATGGTCTTAAGTCTTATTCTTTTAGGCGGAGCTTTGGTCTTTAGTCTTGTCTATGTGTGGTTGCCTGAAACTTCTGGAAAGATGCTGGAGTCAATGGAAAACACAATCTTCAATGAAAAATCTCTACTCTCTATTGATAAAATTATCCATTAAAATTCTTAGTTCTTGTCAGCGTAGGAGAGCAAATATACTATAAACACCAGAGTATTGTCAGAATTAAGATGATGAGGTGATTTCTTTATGCCCCATCTTTCAGACCAAATTTACTAAAATTATAGCCAAGACTGGCGTAAGTATGCCTGATCTTGACTATTGAATTTTCAGTGCAATGTGCAAAATACTAAAGATGGCTATGGAGTTCTTCTGGAATAAGGTCTAAAGGGGAGGAGAACTTTCTGCTGAGATAGGAATTGATTTCTCTAAAGGTGTTGGTTCTGCGTAAAGGTTTTAGTCCAACGGCTTTCATAATCTTACTAATTCCTGTTGCTGTATTGTCATGCGTGTACTGTTCATCTGTGAAATTTCTGATTTGTTCCTGATTTATCTTTCTACTTGCAGTGCAATAGGAATTTACATGCAGAAAATACACCTCGTCTTTGATTTTACATGCAGCCACGTAGGCATCATTTAAGGTTTTGGAAATAGCGTTGATGCTCATAGGTGTACCAGCCTCTTTAAGACGGTATTCCATAAGTCTGAACAGAACCAGTGCCAGAAAACATATGAGAACATGACCGCGGATATGTTCTTGAGTATAAACATAAAATGGCCGTAGCTGAATATTGTTTTTGAGTACTCTGAAACAGTCTGCAATTTTAACCTGACGGTGATAGGACTTTCCCAGCTCTTCATCGTCAAGCCTGTGTTCTGCATTAGGGGCATCACTGTAGACTACAGCCGCATAACCGCACAGTCTTAAGCGTTTCTGATATATCTCTTCTTTAAAGTTACTGGCCATAAGCGCCCCTGGCTCTTTAATATCAACCAGTTGCTGCCAGCCACTTGCCTGTCTTGCGATAGGTTTCTTTTCACTGATGGCTTTTAAGGCTTTGGCTCTATCCTTTTCAAGCACCGCCAAATCACGTCTGTAGCGCTCATAGGAGAAGGAAAGCACCAGTTTACAGGAAATCTCTATATTTCCTCCGTCCTTCTTAGAGCGTTTGAGCGTCTTTACGAAATTGTCGAAGATTCTGTAACGATACTGCTGTTTTGATATCCCCTCAACACCATACCATTCTGTATATTCTTCATCATCTTGGCTGTCCGTAATTGTTGTTACAGTCATATACTGCTGATAGGTATCAGGCAGATTGGTAACCTTTTGTGCCAAAAGAAAACCGAAATCCATGCTTCTTAACATGTTAAGATTGCTTACCGAGTTTGTAAAAAGCTAAAAGGCCTGTCTCCAATTAATTTTAGGAAACAAGCCTTAAATTCTGCTAGTATGACTTAGAAACTTAAGTGATCAATTTCTGGGGCCATACTAATTTCAGGCTTTTTTTAAGTCAATTTGGTCAAAAAGTCTTGTTTATGCAAAAGAAAAACCTCTGTGTAAGAGGCTTTGACATAAAAGATTAGAGATTAACTTTTTTGAGACTGTTATTGATTTGATCAATATGTTCTACCTTGAGAAGCCCTTCATTATATAACAGTGTTAGTCTTGAGATGATGTACTGATAACGTGATTCAGCCTGTTTTTGCATGGCGTCATATAGTTTTTGCGTGGCATTTAGTACATCAGTCATGGTTCTTGTTCCAACCTCATAACCTGCAAGTGTGGCGTCTAAGGCTGACTGTGAAGATATTACCGTGTTGTTGTAGGCGACTACAGAACTTATGGCTGCATTGACGTTATTGTAATTGTTATTGATGTTTTGCAGGAGAATTCGGTGCTGATTCTCTAGAGCCTCGGAGGCTGCAACATAAGAGGCTGTGGCTGCATCCACACCTGCGGAGGTGGCTCCGCCGCTGTAAATAGGAATATTCAGGCTAAGACCAATGGAGTTGCTCCAGGCATTGCCGGATGTATAAGGAGTCCCATCCACCGGATTGTGATATTTGGTGTAGCCAGTCTGTACATTAGCGTTAAGATCTATGGTTGGCTCGTGACCGGTTTGGGCTAGGGTAATATTATCTTTGGCAATATCACGAGAAACCACCGCACGCTGCAAAGCAATATTGTTTTCTTCTGCCTTTTTGATAAGTTCAATAAGGGCTTCGGCTATTTTTGGAGTATCAAATTTTTTCTCATCGAGTTTGTTGAGTGCGTTTACATCCACTGATCTTCCAATAAGCAGACGGATCTGTTCGTAGGTATTGATAAGACTGTTCTCGGCGTTAATCACTGAAGCACTAGAAAGATCATAGGCTGCTTTGGCTTCCAATTTATCTGTTTCAGCGATTAAACCAACGTTGAGTTTGCGGTCGGCTTCATCTAACTGTCTTTTAAGAGCTTTGTTGTTGGCTCTCTGAAATTTTAGGGTATCTGCTGCCTTGAGCACGTTAAAATAAGCAGTACTGACTCGTAGAATCAAGGATTGCTGAGCATCAGCATAGGATAAATCTGAGAGCGTGGCATTTTTTTCAGCAATAGTCTTATTTACCCAGTTTGAGTGCTTCCAGATAGATTGAGCGAGGGTAATACCTATTGTGGATTTAGTATTATTGCCATTGGTTCCATATGACTCAAAGTGATTGGTATTGGTTTTTGAAAGGTTTCCGACAACATCTATCTTTGGTAACAGAGCGGCAGTAGCCTGTGTAATCTTGGCATGAGCGGAGTCGGCATTGGCTTTGGCCTGATTTACCATGGTGTCTTTGGTGAGGGCTTCCTTGTAGATGTCCATTAAATCTTCAGCAAAAACCGAATGTGTCAGCATAAAACATCCTGACAACAACATAAACATTTTGGAATATGATTTCATAAAAACCTCTATAAATACAACTTTATACTAATTATAACAATAAGTCCTGTTAAATATAAGTACAAATATTATTTAGGAATGAAATGCACACCAATGGAGTTAAAAAAAGCATAGAGTGTGAAGAAGGTTAAAGCATGGCTGTAATTACATGTCTTTACTGTCTAGGGACAAGAGGCTTGATTTAACTTTCCAAGAAATATGGATCTCTGAGTGCAAAAGACTAATGTACCTTTGATGAAAAAAAGTCCTAAGGGCAAGTAGTACCATAACTATAGCACTTCTTGAACAGAGGTGAGAATTATCAAGGACCAAAAGAAAAGATGAGAAGAGTAATGCGGAAAGATTTGCTGAACGGTTATTAACAAATGCGCAAATTAACAAAATTAAATAGCATTATGGAGACTAAAAGTATTTGAATCTAAAAAAAGTGACTGTCTAGAAGTGGTGGAGGTAAACGGGATCGAACCGATGACCCTCTGCTTGCAAAGCAGATGCTCTCCCAGCTGAGCTATACCCCCACATGAAGACTTTCTGATGGTGGAGCTAATCGGGATCGAACCGATGACCTCTTGCATGCCATGCAAGCGCTCTCCCAACTGAGCTATAACCCCATGCAGAAAACGCAATCATTATATCTCATATATCGAGAGTGTCAAGACTAAATTAAAAAAAATTTCAAAATATCTTAATAATCTCTTTGAGGCCGTTTTTTGAGGCCGTTTTGAAAATATACCTTTGCGGGTTAAGAAACCTCAGAACTATTATCTTGATAAGTGTTTTATAGTATAATTGCGTATTCTGTAAATTGTAAAAGACAAAGCAAAGCGGAGATAGATTATGCTGACAGGATTTGGCGAAAAGCTGACAGTGCAAGAAAATTTGCGTTATTTATTAGCACGAATTTTAGGCGGGCTTATAATCTGTGTTCTGATCTTTACGCTGTCGCGTGTGTTTTTGGTGTTTTCTTTCGTCAGAACACAGTATTTTGATATGACAATTAACGAACAGTTCAATTTTTGGATATTGTCATTGCGCTTTGATTTGAAAGTGTCCTCAATTGCCTATGTATTTGCAGTACTTGCGGGGCTTGTAACTTTCTTTAACCGTGGCTTTACGGTCTTTAAAAGCCTTTTTCAGATCTACAATTTTGTGGTGATTTATGCGGCATTGATTTTCAGTATCGTCAATTATTTCTACTTTAAAACATATGATAAATCGATAGATACCTTTATTTTCGCCATCACTAAAGAAGATCCTGAAGCCGTCATAAATACTGTCATCAACGATTATCCGTTCTTTACAGGAATCTTGCTGCTTTGTCTTTCCTTTTTTCTGTATCGCTATCTGTGTAGATTTACCTACCTTTTTTTTGAAAAAATCGTTTATATTCCCCGCAAGGTAAGCAGTACCTGTGGGTTTATGCTAATTTTTCTTATGTTGTTTTTTATGCTGATGCGCGGCTCTTTTTCGATTTTTCCGTTACGTCAGTTAAACGCACAGGTGACGGACAAAAGCGGCATCAATTATTGTATTCCAAATGGTCCCATAGCCTTTTACTGGGCTTATCTTTGGGAAAAGGAATCACTGTATGTTCCAACTGCCAAGCCTTCTGAGATCCTCTCATCCTATAGAGATTTGGGTATTGACATTGAGGGGAACAAAGTTTCAGATCTCTTTACTCCACTTTTGCATAAAACTGCACATAATGATTTTTTGAAGACTCATACACCCAACATTGTTTTTAACGTAATGGAAAGTATGAGTACGCATATCATGTCTTATGATGAAGGCGAAAAACGTGACCTTTTAGGAGAGTTGCGTAAGCATTTTGCCACGGACTTCGTATTTAGGAATTTTATTTCCGAGGGCAATGGTACGTCAGATAGTCTGACCCGTCTTCTGGTATCGGTGCCGAATATGGATCTGTCAACATCGGTTTATTCTGGTCAGGATTATATTTGCAATATTGCAAAATTATTTAATGATGCAGGCTATGAAACCATTTTTATTACTGCCTCGACTGCGTCATGGCGTAATCTAGATAATTTTTTAAAACAGCTAAATTTTTCGCGGGTTATCGAAAGAACCCAGGTTTTAAGAGATTATCCTGATGCTACCTCTGGCGCCTGGGGAATTGATGATGAATTCTTGTTTAAGGAAACCTATAAAATCTTAAATGAACAACATGATAAACCTCTCTTTATCATGACACTCTCTATCAGCAATCATCCTCCTTTTAGACTTCCAAAACATGTCAAGGTGCAGAAAGTGCCGTTGCCGGATGATATTTTAAAACGTTTCCCTTATGAGGACACTGAGACCATCTTTGCTACTTTAAGATATGCAAACGATGAGTTAGGAAAGTTTATTTCACGGGTAAAGGACAACGAGAAACTCAGAAACAATACCTTTATTGCCGCCACAGGTGATCATAATATGCGCGGGATTGGTTATCAGAATCATCCCGAGGAGCTGGTCTTTGGTCACGAGGTGCCTTTTTATCTTTATATGCCCGAGGAATATGTAAAAAACACCAATGTGCATTACGATAAGGACCGACTTGGATCGCAGAAGGATATTATTACAACCATGGTCTCGCATGCGCTTTCTGATTTTGAGTTTTATTCTTTTGGATGCGATCTGCTGTCTGATGACAAGTGTACTTTTCCATATGCCTTCAATGATAATGTCGTTGTCTCCTATGAGAGGACACATGCCTGCAATATGCTTGCTTATCCGCCTTTAGGCTATAACTTCAACCATAAGCCTTACCTTATGGTGGAGGATAAAGCGAGTGCTAGGGACTGTAAAAAGGAATTTGCTTTAAAGCAGCTGCACAAGCAGTTATTCTATATTCAGGCTCACAAGGGAAAGCAGGATGACTTTCAGAGCATGAAAATAAGTGATAACTGAAATGAGCTGCGATGAGGCGCTCCTGATTGTCAGTACTTCTGAGACTTGTAAGAGAGCTGCGGGCGAGAAACACCGCGATTTAAAGCGTGAGTATGGTAGCCCGTATTATCTTTAAGCCTGTACAAAAAGCGCAAGGAGCAATTCTCCTAGAGATTGCGTAAGGTATAGTCTTACTATGCTGTAATTTTGAAATGCAATCCTACGACTTTATTCGTGTGGAGTGTCAGTTAGGCAAAATATTTATCATAGAACCCTTCGAAAGGTATTGGCCGTGAGTACAGATACCCCTGCATACTTTTGACACCATTTTTTTTCACAATATCCCTTATTCTGGTGGTCTCAATGCCTTCAATAGTTACTTTGGCACCATATTCAGTGGCAATCAATCTTACGGCATTGATGACCGTTTCAATGCGAGAGTCGTTGATGATATTTTTGATAAAGCCATTATCAATCTTAATGACATCAAAAGGAATAGAAGTCATCACACTTAGAGATGAGAATCCGGTACCAAAATCATCTAAAGCCATTTTTATACCGTAGGATCGTAGAGAATGAGCGATTTTTTTCAGGAGACTGATATCGAGTAGACGACAGCGTTCGGTAATTTCAAGACACAGATTGTTGGCTGGGAACTGATAGGAATCAAGTGCATGAATAACCGAGGAGACAAAATCAGGCTCTTCACACTGTGAATAGGCAAGATTAACGTTGATTACGAAATTCGGATCTTTCTCAAGAAAACTTTTGGCATCAGAGATGGCTTTTTTTAAAATCCATGTGCCTAATGTTGGGAAAATACTATCATTTTCAATAATTGGAATGAATTCATCTGGACGGACTTCCCCAAAGCGTTCATTCTTGTAACGGATAAGAGCCTCAGCACCAGTGACTTTTTCGGAATCGGCATTGATAATTGGCTGATAGGCAAGGTAAAAACCGTTGCAGCCATCTAAAATGGAGCGACGAACAGTATTAACTTTGAGGAGGCTGTCCTGATGGTCTTTAGAACTTATGGTGTCAGAGAAATTCACCAGTTTGCCGTGATTCTGATTTTTTGAGAAAGCGTAGGCATATGAGAGACATGCATATACCGTCTTGTTGGTGAGGGAAAATATATCTATTTTGATGGCACCACCGACAAGATTCAGATTTAACATGTTTTTGTTGATCTTGAAAGAGGAGAATTCATTTTTGAGATTATTATAGTGGTTTACAAGTTTATCAATGTTCTGCTCATTGGTAATGGCACCAAAACGGTCCCCGTCAAGCCGATAAATCTTACAGAAATCTCCAAGATTGCTTTCTAAGTATCTTGATGCATGCTGCAGCACTCGGTTGCCGTAATTGTAGCCATATAAATTATTGATATTACTGAATCCTGAAAAGCCTAACATCACCACAAAGGAGTGGCGATGATTGGAAAGAATACTGTTGATATCCACAAAGAATCCATACTGATTCTTAAGCCCGGTCATAACATCAATTTGATTTTCAATACCATGATTGGTTATGGCACCACAGAAATATTGAGGCTTGTTTTGGGCATTGCGCAGTACTACGCCCTTACAGGTACAGACAACATAGTTGCCAACTCGGTTACGGGCACGGTACTGGGTATTGTGAGTATCTGATTCGCCACTGAAAATTCTTTTAATATCATCAAGATAGGAGTTTCTGTCATCTGGGTGGATGTGTTCAAGCCATATTTCTCCTGCCGCATGCATGTACTCCCCAGGCAGACCAAAATATTCAACACCCTCCTTGGTCCAACGCGAGATGTCAGAGGCAATGTCACAGACGTAAACGTAGTTGCCCACTGAAACAAAGGAAAAGGCATTGAAATGACTATCTATCAAAGCCTTCACGTCATTAGGAATATCAATATTTTCTTTTGAAATCATAACATGCAAAAATTACTAGACTAAAATCCACTATACCTATTGATTATGTGACAACTTCAGTAGAATAACTACTAATAAATGATTATTTAGACCATAAAAAAATGAGATTGCTAGGTACTTCAAATTTTTGAAGAAAGAAGAAACGCTTGACAATGGAGCGAGTGACGGGAATCGGACCCGCGTCAGTAGCTTGGGAAGCTACGGTTCTACCATTGAACTACACTCGCTCTTCACTGCTAACTATAGCATAATAAAAAAATTTTTTCTGCTTTTTTTTTCTTTTAAATACTTAGTTTACGCTTTAAATACTGAATACTGTCAGTAATAGTATTGGTGTCGGTTGCAGATGAGGCAGAAGTAACGCATTTTAATCCCTGATAGGTGCCGTCGATAAATTCACCGTAGGTGGTTAGGGGGAGAACCTGTCCTAAAATCTTAAGTCCGGTGGTCTTAAGTTCACGCATGGTTGCCACTGAAAACTCCGCGCCTTTGGTGTACAGAGCTTTGATATCTTTTCTTTTCTCCAACGTCTTACCCACAATCTGCCCATATCCTGAAGCGATAATATCCAGGGCTTCCGCTTCATTGCGTCTGGTCTTAAACAGCATTTCCTGGTTAACCGGTGGGTTTGGGTTACTAATTTCAGTGTTATCTGAGACTATAAAGGCAATGGAGAAATTGTTGAACTGCGAGACGATTGCGTCAACCACTCGGTTGATTTCAGCGTTGCGACGCACCGGTTCTTCAAGAAGTTCAAGGTTGCGTACTTTGATGATATTGACTTTCTCCTCAAGACGTAACTGTTCAACCTGAGCGGTAATCAGAGGATTGATGCCTCCAACCAATCCTAGGATTTTGGTTTCCGAGGCTATGGAAGCCATTTTCTTTGAACGCATCACTTTGCGGGCAAGTGTGGCAGTAAATGGGCCGGGATCAACAGCCAGATACTTCACTTTCGAGAGAATTAGGGCATCGGCAATGAGATTTATTTCCTCCTGAGAGGTACAGTCCATGACAATGGCACGAACCCCCTCGTTAACCATGCATTCAATGGTGTGGGCCAGATGTTCAGTGCCTTTTAAATATTCTTTAAGGTGGATGGCGGCAGCCTTGTAGGTAAATTTCTCGGTAAAAAGATCGGCTACTCGTCCGGTAGCGGCAGGGTAGAGATATTCAAGTCCCTGGAGGGATTTCTGCAGTGGTTTGCCGTCGACAAGAATATAGCCTCCGACATTAGTGCGGCGCAGTGCCGGAAATGCCGGTACCACAATGGCTACGCGATTATCGCCTAGGGCATCAAGCATGGCAACGGTCTCGGCGCAGGTGTTGCCGCGCATGGCCGGATCAATGCGTTTGGCATACAGTTTTACCTCATCGCTCTTTAAGAGTTTGGTGGCCGAAAAAACTAACTGATAACTCTGCTGATCCGTAATATTACGGGAGTTGGTGGAGAAAATGAGACAGTCATACTCATCGCGAATGGGATCTTTAAGACCACGAGTGTTCATCAGCGAACATACCGAGGTGCCGTTTTTCTGCAGCATGGCACCCACGGCACTTCCGCCTGTAATTTCATCGGCAATGACAATACACTGTGGCATAGTTTTACTCCTTAAAAAGAGGAATGATAAATGATGCTGAAGGAATTTTAATCCTTCTGTCTAACCTAAGGTGGCAATTTTAGCTCGTAGTGTCAGCACACTTGACGGCACCACTGACAATTCATCAATTTCAAGCTGAATTAGTTTTGCCATAAATTTTTCATCCGAAGCCAATTCTCCGCATATGCCCACCCAGATCCCCTTGGCATGTCCATTTCTAATTGTCATTTCGATAAGTCTTACAACGGCATGATGGTATGGGTTCAGATAGCGTTCCACATCCATATTCTGCCGGTCTGCCGCTAAGGTGAACTGGGTGAGATCGTTTGTGCCGATACTGAAGAAATCTACATGGGACGCGAGCTCATCTGAGATAAGAGCGGCCGCCGGAGTTTCAATCATGATCCCAAACTCCACTTTATCATCAAAGGGCAGTGACTGAGATTGCAGTTCAGCCTTGATAGCGCTGATGATATTGTTGCACTCTATTACCTCATCGACCGAAGTAACCATAGGTACCATAATGGACAGATTTCCGTAGACCGATGCCCGATACAGTGCCCGTAACTGACTTTTGAAAATAGCTTTGTTGTTAAGACACAGACGAATGCCGCGTATGCCCATAGCCGGGTTAGCCTCAGGTTTTAACATAAAATATTCGGCCGTTTTATCTGCTCCGATATCGAGAGTACGGATAATGACTTTTTTATTCTCCATCTTAGAAAGAAGGTTCTTGTAGATTTCAAACTGTTCTTCCTCAGTGGGCAGTTCACAGTGCTCTAAGTAGAGGTATTCACTGCGAAAAAGACCGATACCCTCAGCATCAGATGCTTTGATAAGGTCGATATCGGCCAACGAGTCAGCGTTGACATAGAGATTTATTTTGCGCTGACTACGGGTTTTAGTGGGGATGCCGCGATAGGCTTCAAGATGTGAATGCTGAGCATCATCAGTTTTTTTGATTTCCCTGTAGCGGAGGATGGTTTTTTCATCAGGGTCTATATATACCGCCCCTACATTACCATCGATGATGGCAAATTTGCCTTCATATTTCTTCTTGAGTTTATCACCGATGTTGACGATGGTTGGGAGTCCCATGGTACGCGCAAAAATTGCAGTGTGCGAGCGCGTTGAGCCTTTGGAAGTGATAATTCCAGTAACCTGATGCTGGTCTAACTGCACGGTTTCAGATGGCACCAGATCGTCAGTAGCCAGAATGATGGTATCATGTTTTTCAAAACTGATACTGGATTTTTTGATTTTACCTGAATGCATCATGAGAATTTCATTGATGCGACGGGAGATATCAACGACATCCGAGGCTCTGGCCCGCATATAGTCGTTTCCCATCTGTAAAAACTGTTTCTCAAAACGGTGAGAGATCCGGCGTACCGCATATTCAGCATTGACCTTTTCTTTTTTGATGATTTCCAAGATGGAGTTGACGTAATCCGGATCATCAAGCATCATTTGGTGGATCTGGAAGAGAGCGGCATTTTGTTCACCGAGTTTTTCTATGGAGGCCTCGTAGAGAGAGTTTAACTGAGATATGGCATGCAGACGAGCCTTTTCAAAGCGATTACACTCAAGTTGCGGGTCTTTTATGGAGATTTTCTCAAAAGACGAGGCAGCACGTTTTAGAAAACTGATGTATCCAAAGGCAATACCCCGATTGGCGGAGGTCCCGATGAGTGTGAAATTATGCTGTTGTACCATCTTTACCTCTATGATGTAAACGCTCTTTTGCTTATACCACTTATTTCTGCTGTAAAACAGTCATTACTTTATGTAGTGCTTACAAACAAACTTATTGATGAAAAGCCCTGTTCTGTTTGGTTCAGTTTTCCTCCTCATTACAAATAATTATTCGTTCAAGGCAATATTCTGTTATTACCAGAGCACTTATGGGGAGATGCTCTTTTAGTCCATCACATTTTGCTTCTTCCTGTGGAGGTATCTCTATTCTCAGACAATCTATAGAACCACAAAAGACTCCTGATTAGTCAGGTGCTTTTATCCATGAAGGATTGGTTTTACGACGCCTTTAGATAAAACCTTTAGATAAAACGGAGAGCATCGGTAAAGTTAATGTTCCTTGCGCAGAAGAAAAAAGCAAGCCATACGATCTGAATTTAATCTTATCAAAGGCATTTTAAAGTACCAAAGATATTGTTGTGAAAAGTTGATATAGGTCGTGATAAAAAGGTATAAGGAAAATTTTTTCAGCACAAGACGAAACGAGCAGTTTTGGCAAGGATGCTCCTGAGGTTTAATCAAGATTGACTGCAGTCAAATAGGACTGACTATAACAGAAATAAAGATGCAAAGTCCTTAAAATAGCGCAAGATTGCATAGCATGTGGATTTGGCAGCATAGAAAATTTCTGATGCATTTGCAAGGTTGTACAGATCAGGCGGGTTCTAATTGTGGTAGAATATCAAGATTTTATAAAATGACTTAAGGGTTTTAAGTCACAGCAAATTGATCATGATTTAGTTGTTTATGGATGGATTTATGACGGTTAAAACAAGATTTGCACCATCACCAACAGGTTTTTTGCACGTGGGTGGCGCTAGAACGGCTTTGTTTTCCTGGCTTTATGCAAGACATACTGGAGGACAGTTTGTTCTGCGTATTGAGGATACTGACAGGGAACGTTCCACAAAAGAGGCTATAGATGCTATTCTTGAATCCATGCAGTGGCTAGACCTCAATTGGGATGAGGGGCCTTACTATCAGACACAGCGTTTTGATCGTTACCGTGAGGTTATCAATAAACTCTTAGCAGAAGGTAAAGCCTACAAATGCTATTGTTCTAAGGAACGGCTTGAGAAAATGCGAGAGGAACAGATGCAGCATGGCTTGAAGCCACGTTACGATGGACACTGCCGAAATGATCATACAGAGCATGCTCCTGATGAACCATATGTCATTAGATTCCGCAATCCTGATGAGGGTGTGGTTGCCTTTGACGATATGGTCAAAGGTCATATTGAGGTCTCCAACAGTGAACTTGATGACCTTATCATTCAGCGTTCCGATGGTACTCCAACCTATAATTTTTGTGTGGTGGTGGATGATTATGATATGGGTATTACTCATGTCATTCGTGGTGATGATCATGTTAACAATACCCCTCGACAGATTAATCTCTACAAGGCATTAGGTGCCAAAATTCCGGTATTCTGTCACCTGTCCATGATTTTAGGTGATGATGGCACCAAGCTCTCAAAGCGACATGGAGCGGTTTCAGTTATGCAGTATCGTGAGGATGGCTATTTACCTGAAGCCCTGCTCAATTATCTTGTGCGTCTGGGATGGTCACATCAGGATCAGGAAATATTCAGCCGCGAGGAAATGATTAGCCTCTTCAGTTTAGATGCCATTACCAAATCTGCCTCAGGCTTCAATACCAAAAAACTTGACTGGCTTAATGCTCACTATATGAAGACGTTGCCTGGACAAAAGGTAGCACAGGAACTTAAATGGCATTTGGAGCGAAAAGGCATAAGCGATTTCTCTAAAGGACCAGAACTCACTGACATTGTGAAAAACTATGCCGAAAGGACTCATACCTTAAAGGAAATGGCAGAGAAATCACTCTGCTATTTCAATGAAATTGAGGAGTATGATCCTGCTGGAGTGAAGAAATGGATTAAAGAGGGCTCTGTTGAGGTGCTTGAGGCTGCCCTGCAGACATTAGAATCGCTTTCCACCTTTGAGTCCTCGGCTATTGATGAGGCTTTAAATGCTCTTGCCAAAAAACTTGACATTGGCATGGGCAAGGTTGGACAGCCGCTGCGTATTGCCATAACTGGACAGGCCATGTCACCTGGCATTGGCGACACCATGATGCTTGTGGGACGTGAACGTACCCTAGAGCGTATCAGAAAAGCCATTGAGCATTTTAAGAACTAGGGGCTATCATGCGAAAATGTTTTGTGACCTTATTAGCCGGTCTGCTAATAGGCGGTTGCGGGAATTTTGAGTTTAAGAGCAATCTTCATCCTGATAATTTTCGTAAGTACTATAAACCTTCACAGGTGAGTGAGATGACCTATGCTGAGGTAGAGAAATATGATTACCATTCTTTTGGTTCGGTATCAGGACTCTCCTGTCAGATAAACGAAAATGATGTTCCTGCCACTGAGGCTGCCGCCCGTACTGAAGCACGTCTAAAAGCGGTAGATTTGGGAGCGAATACGATTGTTTTTGGCAAATGTATAAAACTCAAAAACACTCCAGCATGTTATGTTTCGGTAACCTGCTATGCAGATGCCATCAAGACCGTCAGTAAGCGCAAGTGAGGAATACACCTTAAGACCTATAGGCATCATCAGAACTCCTTTTGTAGAAAAGTTCGGGGTGCCTAGGCAGCCGCGTCTTGCTACACATGTCAAAGGACATATTGAGTTTTTCTCGCCCTATGATGATGCGGAGGCCTTCAGCGGTCTTGAGGGATTTTCTCATCTGCATGTATTGTTTCGCTTTAATCTAATTGCCTATGAAAACTTCAAACCGCGTGTGCGCCCTCCACGCCTTGGAGGTAACGCTACTGCCGGAGTTTTTGCTACGCGCTCGCCCTTTAGGCCGAATCTTTTGGGACTATCGATTGTCACTCTGGACAAGATTGTTACTGTACATGGTAGGACTCATCTTGAAGTGAGCGGCGTTGATCTTGTTGATAAGACCCCGATCCTTGATATTAAACCATATATTGCCTTTAATGATGCCATTCCCATGGCGCAGAGCGGTTTTGCAAGCACGAAGCCACATAAGGTTCAGGTTATATTTGAAAATGATCTGGAGCAGAGACTGCGTCAGGAGGGAGAGGAGCGTTTTTATGCTGTTTTAGAGTGTCTTTCCCAGGATCCGCGGCCGGCGTACAAGGATGAGAATGACAAGAAAATGTATACACTTAAAATCTTTAACTATCAGTTAGTTTTTAAATTTCATCTGAACAGCATCGTGGTGGTAGACATAAGGATAGTCTAACAGACGGTAAATTTTATTGAGGTTAACATGATAACTCATTATCAACATATTCTCTTTGATCTTGATGGCACCATCTTTGATACAGAATACACCTATATGAGCACTTTGCTTGCGGTTTTAAAAGCACTAAAGCCTGATACCACCGAAACCTATGAGAGTTTGATCCGTTTTATGGGGACTACGGTTAAGGAAACTAAGATTGCCTTAGGTCTTGATACCTATGATGATGAAGAACTGACGCGGCTGTGGGTGGATAAACTTAAGGATTATCAGAGTAATATCCATCCATATGAGGGCGTAATGGGGGTAATTGACTATCTATATAAAAAAGGCATAAGGCTTGGCATCATAACCTCTCGCACCTATGACTACAACGAGGTTCTGGATGATATTGTCTCACCACATCCTACCTGCTTAAAGCCATATTTTCCATATGTTGTCTGTGCTTCGGATGTTGATAATCCCAAACCTAGCGGCGAGTCAATTCGCAAGTACATGGAACTTACCGGAGCCACAAGGGAGGAGATCCTTTATGTCGGTGATACTGAGTCAGATTTTTTGTGCGCGCGTGACAGTGGCGTGGATTTTGGTCTTGCAGTGTGGGGCAGTCGGATTAATCATACCTTAAACTGTGCTCACTACTTTTTGAATCCATGGGATATAGTCGGGGCAATTTTTAGTGTGGACAGCCTTAATTATCAGTGGTATCGCTGGGCCAAGGAAATCGGCGGCCTGGCACAGATAGGTCTTACCTATACCACCAATGCTTTTGATAAGGAACGCTTTGAACGTTTAGGCGATATCTCTAAGGAAATTCTTGCGACCATGAGTTATGAACCTCTTGAGAAGATTAGGAAGGTTTTTGCCCTTGAGAGAGGTTATACGACACCTAAATTTGACACACGTGCTGCGGTCTTCAATGAGAGAGGGGAAATTCTTTTGGTATACGAGAAGCAGAAGCATTTATGGTCACTGCCTGGCGGCTGGTGTGATGAAGCGGAGTCTCTGGTTTCTAATACTATCAAGGAGGTACGTGAGGAAGCCGGCATGATTGTAAGACCGATAAAGTTAGTGGGCATTTTGGATAAGCGCAAATGGAATGTCAGCGATCAGCCTTTTCATATTCTAGCCTCATTTATGATTTGTCTTGTCGGCGAAGGAGGCCTTATGGACAACACTGAGACTTCAGAACGTCGTTTTTTTGCTTTTGAAGAGCTGCCTGTCAATGAGCTTAGGGTACATACTTCGTCATATGAGCAGATAAAAATGTGTTTTGATGCTTATCATTGCAGGAACTGGGTACCGGTCATAGATTGAAACAGGGGAAGTTGTGGAGGATTACATGCAGGATTTTAATATTGATTTACATACGCACACACTTTCAAGTGATCATGCCTACAGTACCATCGTGGAAAATATCCATTATGCTAGGGAGCATCACATATCCATGATAGCCTGTACCGATCATGGGCCTGATCTTGAAGATGGAGCCCATCCCTGGCATTTCCACAATCTTAAGGTTGTGCCAAGAGTATGCGAGGGTGTAGCAGTACTGCGCGGTATCGAAGCGAATATCAGAAATGACGGTTCAGTGGATGTGCCACTACGGGCTTTACCGATGCTGGATATTATTCTAGCCGGTTTTCATCCCTGCACGGCACCAATGGATATTGAACGGCATACCTTAGCCTACAAAAAACTGATGGATGATGCGCGGGTGGATGTGATTACTCATCCAGGAGATGTACGTTATCCATGCTGTTACGAGGAGATGCTGCTGTATGCTAAGGAACACCATGTGGCCATTGAAATCAATTCATCTTCAGATATTAATACTCGTATGGGTTCGACGCAAAACTGTAAGGAGATTGCAAGGCTTGCAGGAAAAATCGGCAATATCATTTCCTTGGGTTCAGATGCGCATATTTGCTATTACATTGCCAATTTTGAGAGTATTAAGGAGATTTTAAAGGAAGGAAACATTAAAGAGGAGCAGATCATTAATCGCAGTCCTAAGGCTGTTTTAGATTTTCTTGAAAGCCGAGGTCACAAAAGGATTGAAGAGCTGCGCAGTTTCTTTAAGTGCTAGAAATAGCTGTTGCATCACAATGCTAAAAAAAATCCCGTTAGGCTCTAATTCCCAGCGGGATGCTTTGGTATTTTACAATTACTTGGCCTCACCAAACCATTTCTTGTAAATTTTATCGTAGGTGCCGTCTTCTCTAATCTTTTTAAGTCCTTCGGCTATCATGGTAGTGATTTCCTGACGGTCTTTTGCAGAAACAATGCCGTACTGCTCTACAGTTAGCTGTTCTTTAAGCATCTTAAGATTAGTTTTGCCCGAAGTGTTGACATAGTATTCAATAACCGGTTTATCGCTTATCACAACTTCACAGGATCCTTTTTCTAACTCTAAGAAGGCATCGGCTGAAGTATTAAACTGTTTGACATCGGCTCCACTGAGTTTCTGTGCAAACATGGCACCGGAAGTTCCTATTTGTGCACAGACAGTAATGTCGTGGAGATCATCCTTGCTTTTGATTTTATCAACGTGCTTAGGTGAGATAAGAGCTCCAAGACCGGCATCATAGTATGGCTCAGAGAAGGCTACCATTTTTGCTCGTTCCTTGGTGATGGTAAATCCTGAGATCGCAATATCCGTCTGGTGAGTGAGGATTGCTGGTATCTGTGCATCAAATCCCATGCTGCTGACCTGAGCCTTGTAGCCCTGAGTCTCACAGATGGCATTGATAATGTCTATATCAAAGCCGATAAGTTTGGTGGTATCTTTTTCTACAAACTCAAAAGGGGCGAAGGATGGTTCAGTAACGACAGTGACGGTTTTGTTTTCAGCGGCTTCGGCTGAACAGGATAAGACTGCTACCATGCAGAAGGCCAGAAGATGCTTAAGACTTGGCATAATAACTCCAAAGTATGAAAAAATAAAAACAACCTTAGGCGGGTAAAATATCGCTAAAGTTTCTGAATTTGGTATAGTTTAAATTAATTTGGAGAGGTTGCAAATTGTTAATGCTGCATGTTCCATTATTGAGCGTTTTAAGGCATTTTTTTTCACCTGTCACCAAACCAGCGGTCGCACATATCTTGAAAATAGGAGGTGGCCATAACTTTACGCATAGCATTTTCAAGACGAGATTTTACATCAGTCCTCCCCTTGGCAATCATGATGCCGAATTTTGCAGGTGTAAGAACTGTATTTAAGGACATAAACTTGTTTTCATCGTTATAGTTATGCAGAAAATACTGTATTACCGGCTCGTTGGTGATAACAGCAACACATTCGTTTTTGGTGAGACCGTCAAAAACCTCTTTTTCTGAGTAATAGTTTATAAGGTTTGCAGAAGGAATGGTACTGGCATAATTTTCACAGGTGGTACCGCTTTTAATGCAGACATTTTTCCCTTTTAAATCTTCGACACGCTTGATTCTGTTAATGTATATACGGTTTATAATAAGACCTAGATGAGTTTCGTAATAAGGACCGATAAAATCTACAATCATGGCGCGTTCTTCAGTTATAGTGATCATGGAAAGGGCGATATCCACCTGTCCTGTGAGTACTGAGGGCAGCAGTTCATCAAAATGCATATCTTTAAAGATAAGTTTAGTGTAACCCGCTTCACGGGCAATGGCATTTATAAAATCAATATCAAAACCGTTATATTCGTTGGAAATATCGTCGGTGATGACAAATGGAATACTGGTTCCCTCAATACCTATCATCAGCACGTTTTCATCATCGGTGCCTGTAATCTTAGTGCCATTTGTTTGGGCATGGACAGAGACAGAAAGAAGGATAACTAGAGTAATTATGACACAGATTGCTTTTATTAAATTCATTGCTACGCGTTTAATTTTAGATGAATAACACATCTTCTTAAAGATAATGCAGGACATGGCCTTCCCGTTAGATTTCCTTCATTATAAAGGCAAATGTCCCATGTGTGGATTTTGGGGTTGGTAATTGTGATATAAAAAGGGATATTTCGCAGTAAATGGAAGGTTTAGTACCCTTTGAAAACAGCTAAAAACAGTCTAAATTTCTAAGAAATACCAATCCGTTGAAGAGCGAGTCTTAAACGTTTTGCCTTTTTTAGCTTACAGCAAATTTGCTCGTAGATTTCATCCTATTCTTGGGTTGATGAGTAGCTGTGCTCTTTATTTTCAAGGCAGAGTGTTGACAGAATTCATTTTAGTTGCTGTTTTCAGAGGTTTTCTCATTCTCACTGCTGCTATGCCCAAACCATTTGCGGAAAATAGTCTCATAGGTCCCGTTTTCTTTTATTGTTTTTAGACCTTTGGCGATTTTTTCTGAAAGCTTGTGGTTATTCTTGGAGGTGACAATACCATAGGTCTCGAAGGTCAGCCGATCCTCCAGAAGTGCCGCTTTGTCATCGTGACTCGTCACGAGATAGTATTCGATAACCGGTTTGTCGATAATCACGGCATCACAGTCGTTACGGTCAATGGCCACAAAGGTTTCTATTTCGGTATTATATTTTTTGACTTTGGCATCCTTGATGTTTTCTGCAAAGTAGCAGCCGGTAGTTCCGGTTTTAGCACAAATCCTCTTTCCATGCAGATCATAGGAAGTCTTAATCTTGTTGGCAAATTCACTGCGGACTAAAACTCCAAGTCCTGAATTATAGTATGGCTCTAGTCTTACAATCTGAGCGCGTTCATCAGTAATGGAATAAGCAGCGATGGCGACATCAACCTGTTCGGTAAGCACCGACGGCAAAAGTGCATCAAAAGGCATATTCTTAATTTCGACCTGAAGACCCATGGTATTGGCGATCGCGTTTATAATGTCGACATCAAAGCCTTTGATTTCATCTGAATTAGGCTCTTTAAAATCAAAAGGTGCAAAGGAAGCCTCAACTCCCACGATAAGATTTTTGCAACTTCCAGTATTTGTACATACAATAAATAGTAGCGTGGCAAAGCAGATTAAAGTTTTAATTAAGTTTGACATAAAGACCCCTAGGTGTTTCACAAACTTACCTTAACAAAATTTCTTTCTGTTGTTTATTCATTGATTTTTATAATAGCATAGTCCAAATGAAATTTCTTAATCTCTCTCTCATATTCATCATGATCTTATGATAAGGATAGCGTTTTATGCAGTTTTTACACATGCTGGGCGAAACAGTCTCGCATATGAAGGTATTTAGACTTAATCTCAAACGAGCACGAGGGATCCGTTCGGATCTTAGTATCTCGGATGGCGGTTTTACCTATAAAAGGGGAGGAAGTTCATATCTGCGAGAGATTGAACTTTTGCACATTGCTCTCTTTGGAGCCCCGCTTTTGGGTTTTTTAAGGTTTATTTATCGTTTTTGTGCGCCAGAGCTAATGAGTGTGGTTGTCGATGAGAATGATAAACTTATTGCTTATGATCTGTTTTTCTTTGAACCTTCAGAGATTGAACTTAATGTGCTGCATGAACTGTATGTCGGTGTAAGAGCTGATTATCAGAATCGCGGTATCGGCGTGAAACTCAGACGCTATTCTGCCTCCTGTTACGATAATTCATCCTTAGAAGGACTTTCGACCCTGGCGCATTTTGATAATATCAAGGCGTTAAGAAGTGCTCAAAAGTCCGGTTATGCCATCACTAAAAAGAGTGCCAAACCGCCGGCATACTATCTGTATAGGCCTTTACAATATAAGTGAGCGAGAAAGCCCACGGATTTAACCGTGGGATGAGAGCGCATTAAGCTAAAGATGATATTTCAGTCAAACCACTGGGGATATTATTTTTTGTTTGCATCTGTGTATAATATTTGATTTAATACACTAAATATAAAGGTTCAGACATAAACCTTTCGTCTGGAAAGTAGATACACGGGTATTGAAATCCTATAGACGTTAAATCTTGAAAACCGAGGCTATATCCCTCCTATAAGACTGTGGTGATGCCTCGTTAATCTAAAGAATCCCACGACTTTAGTCGTGGGAGTATGTCAAATATGCTTGTAGGGTATTTCTCAAAAAACGCCGCAAAACCCTGTCTTTTTAGGGCGGATATGAGGCGCCAAATTCATCAGAAGGTATTTTGTTCTATATACTGTCTTTTAATAGAAATAGGAGCATCTCCATAGGATAAAGCAAAATAAAATGGCCGAAAAGAGCATTGCCCCACAGTGTTTGCTAACAGTAGGATATTGCCTTTTACGAATTATCTTTGAAGCCCCTCCTATAAGTCTTAAGTCCCTCTCTGATCTTGCAAGTTTAGGAGGGGGATTAACCTGCAGATGAACATGCTCTTCTTCTCCATCAAATGCGATTAAAGAGAATACAAGTTGACAAGAAACCGTTTCAAAAACGATTCTAATCTCAGTTAAATTTTTGTTTAGGGTAAAAACTAGGCAGGTGCATCTTTTGCGTCTGTTCTGTGGACACTCAAGATATGCTATACCCAGATGTTATCTATGCTCAAGGAAGAGTATGAAACCTATAAATCTGCGTTTATGACCTGATTTTACGATAAAGCCCGTCAGTACTGAGACGGGCTATGATTTTTTTTCAATTTAGTTGTTGCTAACTTTTTTACTTCTGAGAATATGCAGACTGGATGGTTGAATTGGTGACATCTATCAGGTGTCGATATGAACTTCTTATTTTTAGGCGGTCGCAGAGCTAAATGACGGTAGCCATGTTGTTAAGCGGTTTTGGATTAACTGCCTCCATAATCTTGTCAAAATCTTATTTGCTCTCTTTTAGACTCTCTATGCAGTGACTTACAATAAGTTGCATCAGTTTTATGATAAAAGAAATACAGATAGGCGCGGTGGTTAAATGATTTTAGATCCTCGAACACAGTAAGTATACTTAGGGGGCTTGAAAATTTGGGGATGAACTGTGATTTTTAGATTTATAACGATTTTCTTTCTAAAAATGGTAAAATCTTTTAAAACTAATAAGTATGTGCGTTACTTAGCATATTAAATTATGTTAGAATATAAAGTTAACAAGAACTGATATCATATTTGAACTGAAAAAGTTTTTTAAAATTTGAGAGTTAATGCAAAAATGAGTGATATTCGATTAGAATCATCTTCGAGCCCAAATACAGGCAGAAATCTGATTACGCCATCCGGTTCCTGCGTTATAAGAGTTTTAGGTGTTGGTGGCGGTGGCGGTAATTCGTTGCAGCACATGATTAACGAGAATTTGAGCGGTGTTGAGTTTATTGCCGTCAATACTGACTCTCAGGCTTTGGTACAGTCTACTTCTCCTCTGAAGGTGCAGATTGGTGTAAAACTTACCAATGGCCTTGGTGCGGGATGTGATCCAAATAAGGGTCGTAAGGCCGCAGAGGAATCTAAGGAAGATATCAAAAAACTGCTGCAGGGTTCTGATATGGTGTTTGTGACCGCAGGTATGGGCGGTGGTACCGGTACAGGTGCAGCGCCTATTATTGCTGAAATCGCCAAAGAAACTGGCGCACTGACTGTGGCAGTGGTTACCAAACCATTCAAGTTTGAAGGCAAACGCCACATGGTCAACGCGGAATCTGGTATCACAGAATTGTCAAAGCATGTTGATTCTCTTATTGTTATCGATAACGATAAGTTATTGAAGAATCTAGGCGCCAATATTTCTATTGTAAATGCCTTTAATTCGGCTAATGACATTCTTTTTAATGCTGTGAAGGGAATTACGGACTCTATTACTAATCCAGGCTATATTAATCTCGACTTTGCTGATGTCGTTACCGTCATGAAGGGGCGTGGTCATGCCATGATAGGTAATGGTGTTGGTCAAGGTGCCAACTTTGTTGAGGATGCTGTGGATAGAGCTATTCATTCTCCTCTTATTGAGCAGGTGGATATTAAATCTGCTGCCGGACTTTTGGCCAATGTTCGTGTTAATCCAAACTTCCCAATTACCAAGTGGGAGGAAATCTGTAACGCCATTCAGTCTTATGCTGATGAGGATGCTGATTGCAAGTTCGGTATGTCCTTTGATGAAAGTATTTCTGAAGATCAGGTTATTATTACAATTCTTATTACTGGTATAAGTGCTACCGATCCTAACCGTCCTGCTAATCAGGCCCGTTCGCAAATTGGTCAGGTCAAGGTTAGAAATGAGCAGGCTGACTTCCTTGGGAGACTGCGTGACAACGGTACCTTTAATCAGCGTGATGCACAGCCTGCTATGGGTAATCCAAATGCTATGCAACAAGGGTCTTCTAATATTGAAAACCCATTTATGCGTCAGCAGAATGGAGCTTCTCAGCAGCAGTATAGTGGACATGGTTTTGGATCTGCAAATTCTGATCCTGATTTTAGAGACGGCAAGATTTCTGAGGTATCAATGGAATCCTTTGGCAAGAGCCCTGTAGATGACAACAAGGATGATTTGTGGAATCTACCTCCAATTCTTCGTTCTAAGTCTGAGTAGTATTGATTATTTATCAAAAGACGCCGTAATATCCCGTCCTTCAGGGAGGGGATATAAGGCGCAAAGTTAGTTAGGTATTGCCGTTGCCTTTTTAAACTCATCATCTACAATAAAATGCACAAGGGCAGTACTTGCAAGGCTTAAGAGTGAGTCTAGTCAAAAAAACTAGAGCAGTCTGAATCCCTAAAGAGCTGGTGGCTTAATGTACCTCATAAGAGGTCAGAGACACCAACTCTCTGCAGTTTAGGCTAAGTAGTTAGCCTCTACAGTAATAATCTTCTTGCTTTGGCAAGAGCAGTCATAAAGGCCTCGGCAACTTATGTTTTGTTGAGGTTTTTTTATGTCAATTGCAGTAACAGCTGTCTTGGATATGGGTTCTTTTGCTTTGGATAGTTCATTTGTGAACCTTAACAAGTACCTGTTTTCTTCATGGAGAACCTCGACTAGAAGATGTTAAGCAGAATCCTCAGTTACAATATAAGTGAGCGAGAAAGCCCACGGTTTTAACCGTGGGATGAGAGCGCATTAAGCTAAAGATGATATTTCAGTCAAACCACTGGGGATATTATTTTTTGTTTGCATCTGTGTATAATAT
>Ga0326511_10000628_pt1 | contig 31040 bp, 42 predicted proteins | sample 0_2496_0518_D_FD_203701 | JGI IMG/M metagenome (GOLD analysis project Ga0326511, IMG submission 203701) | Bovine rumen microbial communities from UC Davis, California, United States - 0_2496_0518 | ecosystem: Host-associated > Mammals > Digestive system > Stomach > Rumen | place: USA...
TACACCTGCATTATTTGTTCCTTGTTTCTTTACCATTTCTGGATGTAATGCTTTACCATTATTTATATAACTATTACTTAAGTATCCTATTTCCTATCCATTTCTATATGCTTTTGCTTGTCCATCAACAACATATACAAAATCTCCTTTCTAAGGTATATTAGTATCTATCTAGTGATTCCTTATAAGTATTAATTTACCTAACTAATCATCAGTCAATCGATCTGTGTTTTCTTTCCCCCAAAGTTCTTCAAATATTTTTCGATAATTAGAGCCAACCGAAGAATGTTTTTGTGCAAACATACCTGTTTCTTTTGGAAGCCAATATTCGTTTTCTAATATAATATTATTAACAGTTCTTTCCAAGTTTCCAGGCTCTCCAAATTTAGAAATAAATCCACTTAAAGTTTGTTGTGGAGTTTTAGCAGCAGCCATACCTGTAGTTCCTCCACCAACAGGAATAAATCCAGCATTAACTAATTTATTAGCATAAAACATTCCTTTTTTCCACCAGGGTAAAGAAGCTATATAAGCACTTTCATTAGCTTCATCTTCTCTGTTCATCTTAGCTAATTCTTGACCTTCAGGAGTATCCATATATTGTAAATCATTAGCTGCATTAATAAGAGATGAACTAGATAAAGAATGTTTCTTTTGTGCATTTACTTTATCCTCTAATTCTTTTCTCCTTTTCTATCTTTTCTGATTAGCTTCTTCCTATTTTCTTTTTTCTTGTGCTTCATTATGTTCTGTCTATAACTATATTCCAGCTAAAGTTCCAATAAGACCTTTACGTTTAGACATCTCAATAATTGGATTATATGATACTCTAGTATTGTCAGATTTTTCAATAGTTGAGTATATAGGTCCTCCAGATGCAGTCTACATCTTTCTAATCTATTTTTTATTCATATTTTATATAAAGTATTAAATTTAAACTATTTATCTTATTCAAAAATTTGATTTTTGTATTTTTAAATATTATTTATTTTGACATTATTAAACATATTAATAATTTTGGATAAATACAAATATTTTTTATACAAATAACAACAAAACATGAAATTAGATTGGATTAAGTATTTATGGGAATTTATTAATAAGATTAATCCTGAAACAAGAAGTTTAATAATTATAATTCTGTTCGGATGGCTTATGTATTCCTAGATAACTGTTGAAACTGCTAAACAAATAGACGAAAAACACAAACAAGAAATTGTTAATAGTAAAAAAGCTGAACAATATTCTAGAGAAACCGCTATTGAAATAAACTAGCAAGTTCAACTCATAGCTGAAATAGATGAGGATGCTTTTGATGTATTACTTTTAAATTATCATAATAATACACAAAGTCTACAAGGATATAAATATTTGTATTTATCTTGTCTTACAGAAGCTCCAAGATCATTAGATACTCCATCTCTTAAATAGCAGTGGAATAAATTAGATTATATATATTATGCAGATGAATTAGCTAAAATACACAGCTAGAGTTTTGTTAAATTTGAGAATATAGATAGAATGAAAAGAAGTCTTCCTAAACTTTATAGATTAGTAAATGCTAGTGAAGCTGAAGCTATTTCATTCTTTACTATAGAAGGACATGATTCACAAATAGGTTTAATAATTTTATTTTATAAAGAATCTAAGAAATATGATTATAAATATGCTGGGTCAATTCTTCCTCATATTTAGAAATTAGCTCTACTACTAGATTATGAAAAAATAAGTAAATGAAAACGATAATATTAGGAACGGCTCATTTAAAAAGTACTCCTGGTAAATGTTCTCCAGATAAGAAATTCTTCGAGTATAAATATTCAAGAGAAGTATGTAAAGCTGTAAAAGCAATTTTAGAAGACTCTGGATATAAAGTATTTATTGATATAGAAGATGATGATTTACCAAATACTAATCAATCTAAAGAATTATGTCTTAGGTGTAAAGTTGTAAATGATTTACAGAAAGTATACAAAAATTGTATTTATGTTTCAATTCATGTAAATGCCTCATCTTCTGATGGTAAATGGCATAACGCTACCGGATGGGAAGCTTATACTTCTGTAGGAGTAACTTCAGCTGATAGATTAGTAAGATATTTATACAAAGCAGCTGAAGCAAATTTAATAAATAAAAAAATAAGAACAGATTTTTCAGATGGAGATCCTGACAAAGAAGCTAATTTCTATGTTTTAAAACATACTCAATGTCCTGCTGTATTAACAGAAAATTTCTTTTAGGATAATAAAGAAGATGTTGAATTTTTAACAAGTACTTTAGGATTCCATCAGATAGTAAGACTTCATGTAGAAGGTATATTAAATTATGTACGAGATAATTAAATGTTAATAATAAATGTTATATGTAAATATGGAATATGATAAAATTAATGGCAAAGTAGCATTTTTAGAAGGACCTCATAAATATTTTAATATAGATGATCCTACTATAAAATATACTTCAGTTACTACTTTAATAGAAAAATATGGTAAACCTTTTGATAAGGAATTTGTAAGCAGATATAAAGCTTTAGAGAGATTGATGTCTGCTAATGATTGGAAAAAAGAAAAAGGAGGAATTTGGAAGTCTCGTAAAATTCCAGATGATTTTTTAACTGTTTATAACATTACTCCTGAAGAGTTAAATAAAGTTCAACAAGACATTCTTGACGAATGGGCTGAAACTAACAGAATAGCTTGCGAACGTGGAACTAAAATTCACGCTCAATTAGAAAACTCTTTTTATAATGCTAAAACAAATATTACTTTAAAAAAATTTGGAATAGGAGGTAAATTTGAATGTAGAAAAGATTATAATGAATTAGACTTAGAATATGGAGTATATCCAGAATATTTAATTTATTATGATAATCCAAACTTAGATTTACATATAGCTGGACAAATCGATTTAATAGTGAAGAACTGTAATGATATAGTAATAATTGATCATAAGAGTAATAAGAAGATTGATTTAAAAGGATTTTATAATAGTTCTACTAGAACTACAGATAAAATGTTATATCCTTTATCAAATTTAGACGAATGTAACTTTAATCATTATTAGTTACAATTATCTACATATGCTTGGATGTTACAAAAGATAAATCCAGAATTTGTAATTAAAGACTTAATATTAAATCATTATGATCACGAAGGAAACAATGCTCTATATCATTGTTCTTATTTAAAAGATGAGGTAGAGAAAATGTTAAAACATTTTTCTAAACAAAATAAATTAGAACAACAGAAAAAGAAATATGAAAAAATTTAGTATTGATGATAGATTAGCTATATGTAAAAGATGTCCAATCTATACTTCTGACGGAAGATGTAATTCAAATTTATGGATAAATCCAGATACTAATGAAGTTAGCACTTATAAAAGAGTAGGTTATATTAGAGGATGTAATTGTATTATATCTGTTAAAGCTAGAAACGCTAATAATCACTGTATAGCTGGAAAATGGTAATAAAAATTATAGATGAAGAAAAAATTTATTATAAAATCTTTGATGATTATGATAAATATTTAAAAGAGTTAAAAGCTCTTAAAAATGAAAAATCTCTTTCTTAAATTACGAAATATAATAGTTGGTAACTGGAGAAATTTAACTGGTTATACATCAGATGAACAATAGAGAAGATTAGATATATGTAGAACATGTGAACATAATATTAAATGTATGGGATCACATGTATGTGAACTCTGTGGTTGTATATTAACAAGTAAGACAAGCGTAGAGTCTGAAAAATGTTTAATGGATAAATGGTAATATGGATCATCCAATTTTAAGTGAAAATGAAAAGATAGCTATGCACGTAGCAGGAGAAAGTACAAGTAGAGTAATGACTTTAGATGGAAGAACAGCTGATGATATTATAGCTGAAAGAAATGTTAAAAACGCAAACGAAGAAATTGAAAAATTCAATGAAAAAATTGATAAACAATTTACTAATGTAGAGGAGTTTACTAAGAAGGTAAATGAAAATATGAATAATATTGAAATAATGCCTATTGGTAATTATGTATTAGTTAAACAGTTTGAAGATAATCCTTTCCAAAGAATTGTTAGAGATTCTAAATCTGGACTTATTCTCGATATGGGAGGTATGGCTCCTCAATATAAAAATACTGATAATGGACAGATTGAGGAAGAAGAACAATTTATTAAGGTAGGAGTCATTCAAGAAGTTGGACCTGAATGTAAATGGTGCCAACCTGATGATACAATTTTCTTCACAAAGAATAGTGCTGTCCCAGTTCCATTCTATAAACAAAACTTACAACTTGTATGTGAAAACAGAGTCCTAGCAGTTGTTAACGAAGGACTTACAGAGAGATTTAATAAAATAAAGAATTATGGTTGATGAAAAGATTTATTTTATTCCTGGACAAAGAGTAACTCTTCGTTAGGATATACCAAATAAACCTATTATGTTGGTACATAGAGTTGAACGCTCTATAATTAGAAATGAGGATAAGAATGCCTTACTTAAAGGAGTAAAGGTAAGATGGTTTACAGATAATGGTTTCCTATAGGAAGCTGTTTTTTCAACTAAAGATTTAGTTTTAATCGATGGATAAACAAAAGGCAGAAAGATTTGCTCAATATCTAGTAAGTAAGTATGGAGAGGATGGAGCAAAAAAGAAAATACAAAAAATATAGAAAACTGGCAAAGTTGATTAGGAAGATTTAAAAGGTTTTGCTGAATCAGAACAAAAGTCTAAAGGAAAGACTTCTAAAGATCTTCATGGAGCTAAATTAAACTATATTAAAACTTTAAAACACCAATGTGCTGATGATGAAGAATTAGTTTACTATAAAGTTGGTGGTAAAGTAGATTGTGGCTGTAAAAAGAAAGGCGGAGATATAGAACCTAAAAAAGAATGTGGTGGCGGACCTGTTGCTAAATTTAAAAAAGCAAGAAAAGCTCAAGGCGGATGGCTAGCTAGATTAGCTGATGCTACAGGATCTCAGGGTGGATTTAGAAAAGCACAACAAGAATAGAAAAAGGAAAAAGAAAAGAAACAACAAGATCAACAAAAAGAAGGCTGGAATAAGCGTGGAGATTATGTTGTAAGAAAAAAGAATATAAAAGAAAGAGAAAAACAACTAGCTTCTAATAAGACTGAAGAAGAAACTACACCTCCTAAAATAAATAGAGGAATGTATAAAAACTCTAAAGGTGGAGCTGTAGCTGAATTTAAGAAAGCTAGATGTGGTTCTAAAATGAAGAAAAAATAAATAAGTTAATAAAGTTTTATGTTATATGAATGTATGGGATTATGATTAGAAAACTGGGAAAGCAGTATTAGTTACTCCTGACTTAGTTTTAATAAAAGAATTTAAAGACCTATTAGAAGTAGAAAGAAATAAGTGTAAAGAAGATCCATCTGGATTAAATCATCTAAGAACAGATAGAGAATTTACTTATATTTATTTGGCTATTGATTGGAAGTCACCTTATTCTGGATTTTCTAATTAGGAAAGACACGTAGCAGCTTTAAAGGATGCGGATTTATCTGAAGATGAATTTAATGATCCTACGTTTCGTGCTGCTTGTCGTAAATACGTATCCTTATAGGATTCTAATAGATACGTAAGATTACTATAGGCTTCTTAGGAAGTAACTGATAAAATTATAGACTATTTTTAGAATATCGATTTAAATTCAACTGATGATTAGGGAAAACCTTTAATTAAAATAACTGATATTCAAAAAGCTATGGACTAGTCAGTTAAATAGATTGAATCTTTAAAAATGATAGAAGCTCTTGTTAAGAAAGAACTTAGTGAACAGAGTTAGATTCGTGGTGGTGCTGTTGAAGGATTTATGCCTGACGTATAATGGAAGAAGTAAAAAGAAAAAGAGGAAGACCTCGCAAGAACCCAGACGTTCCAAAAATTCCAGAAGAAATAAAATCCATTATAGAGGAAGTACAGGAAAAACAAGAAGAACTTCAACAGCAAATAGAAAAAGAACTTCCTGAAGAACCTAAAATTATTCATAAAGAAGGAGAATGGGATATTAAAATAGGAGATCCTGTTCCTTATTTTGATAAGAGATTATCTTATGAATTAACTGGATATCGTCCTATAACAGAAACAGAGGGATTAGATTTTGATCCTTCTTGGTTTACAGAAGCTCGTGAAACATTTTTAAAAACAGAAAAGTATTGTTCTTATTATCCTGGTTCAAAAATGTATAGAGATTTCTGGAATGAAGAATATAGACGATGTAAAAATGGAATGACAGTAAATGGATATACAATTACTGGATTTAATTATTACTTTTTAAATTATTATCAATTACCTAGTACAGAACAAGAAAAAGCTGGTGATAGTCGTAATGTTATATTTCCAAAGTTCTTTGTATATTAGTATGAATTCTTCCACTACTTCGAATTATGTAGAAGTCTTAGAAAGAATGCTGCTCTTATGAAGAACAGAGGATGTGGAGCTTCAGAAATGAACGCGTCTATTTTCGATTGTTTCTTTAATTGTTTTAGAAATAGTATTTGTCTTCTTACAGCATTTGATGGTAATTATGTTACAAAAACTCTTGATAAAATATGGAATGGAATATCATTTACTGATGATAATACTCAAGGTGGTATGTTAAAACTTAGACAAGTTGTTAATACCAATACTAAGAAACGTTCTACTTATTATAAAGTAGTAAACGGACAAAAGATTGAAACTGGATTCGGTTCTCAAATTGAAGGTATTATTGTTGATAAAGATAGAAAGATGAGAGGTGACCGTGTACAAATGTTGTTCCTCGAAGAATCTGGTTCTAATCCAATACTTGAAACATCTTTTATTAAAGCTGAAGAACTTGTAACAGTTGGTGGTAATAAGATTGGAGTTATAGTAGCAGCTGGAACTGGTGGTGATGAAGGTCCAGCATTACAAGGACTTAATAAAGTATATTATCATCCGTCGGATTTTTTAGTATTACCTTTTCATCATAATTATACAGAAACTGGAGAATGGGTTGATACTGGATATTTTATGCCTGCGTATATAACAATGAACAAAAAAGAATATGTAGGTAGTAGAGGTGAATATCTATTAGAAAAACAAAAAGAATATTATTTAGACAGAAGAGCTAGTATTAAAGATCCACAGACACTTCTTAAACATAAAGCTGAACAATGTTTTACTGCTGAAGAAGCGTTTGCTGCTGAAGGTGTTAATAAATTTAATAAACTTAAAATAGCAGATTAGATTATAAGATTAAGAGTAACAAAAGATCCTCCTAAAATCCAGAGAGGTTATATGTAGTTTGTTTTTAATGGACCAAACAGAGACAGAAAGAGTATTACAGGAGTTAGATTTATTCCTAATGCTAACGGAAGTGTTTATGTATTACAACCTCCATTATGGGAACTAACATCTAATCAAAGAGAACCTGGAGAATCTATTGAAGAATTTGAAGAAAGAGTTAAAGAAGGAGACAGTATTGTTTCTGAGAAAATAAACAATCTTTATGTCGGAGGAATTGATGGTATTGATATAGGTCAAGCAGAAACATCTGATTAGACTAGAGATCCATCTAAATTCTGTACTGTAATTAAAAGAAGAATCTACGGTTTAAAAGAACCAACCTATGTAGCTTATTATTTAGATAGACCTAATGATATTAGAGATGCTTATATTTAGACTATAGGTTTATTAATGTGGTATAATTGTTAGGCTAATCTTGAAGCTACTCGTATGTCTGTACTTACATATGCTAGAGATAATAGATTCATGTAGTATTTTATGAAACGTCCTAGAGTATGTAGTGGAGATATTAATACAAGAAAACCTAAAAATAGTCAATATGGTACAACTGCTACATTAGCTATGATTGATCATCAAACTGACTTAGTTAGAGATTATGTTGAAGACTATTGTCATAATATATGGTTCTTAGATATGTTAAATCAACTCAATCTTTATACTGATGAAAATAAAGGTAAATTTGACTTAGTAGCAGCAATGGCTATGGCTGAAGTAGGTGACGAAGAATTAAGAGATATAGTTCCTAAGAAAGTAGAAGTAGTATCTTAGAAATTTCAAGATATAGGATATTACACTGATGAAAAAGGAATTAAAAGGTATGGAATAATTCCTAAACCTTATGACAATATGGTTAGAGGAAATATTAATACTGGATATGTTGAAGGTTATAATATAACTAGTAATCCAAGATATAGATGAATGAAATGGAGAAAGCTATCTTTGATATGATTTAGTGTAAATATAAATGTATATATACTGGACATGTAAAGGTAACTAAATTAGGGCTGGGTGGGACTGGATACAAAGTAGTAATCGACTTAGACAATCCAGATAAACCCAAAATACAATTAGCTGCAGATTTAAATGCAGAAGATTTTTTAAAATTTGTTGAACAAGAACTCGTCTCTAGATAGTTACAAAAAGTAAAGTATTTTAGAGGAGTTAAAATTTATCCAGAAGATGAAGAAAGAAGAACTTGTTAGCAAAACTGATTTAACAATTGCTGAACTTGTAAAAGACAACTCTAATATAAAAAAGTATTATAACTATTACAATTGTATTAGAGACAAAGAATAGTTTAAATATTTAGAAGAAAACTTTGGAATTGGATAGCCAACAGCGGTTGAGTTTATTCCTTTGATTAGGAAACATATTGATGCTTTAGTAGGAGAATACTTAGATGTTCCAATTCTTCCTAAAGTTTCTTGTAAAGATAGTAAAACTATTAATAATATATTTAGAGAAAAACAACTTAAGATTGCTACAGAATGCTACAATCTCCTACAAAACAATCTCAAAAATAATCTCTTACGAATACTTGGTAGCAAAGATATGCAAGATCTAAATATAAAAGAATAGTTGGATAAATTAATAGAAGATATAAATGAAAATTTCATCTCGGAATATGAGATGGCTGGATAGAATGTTGTAGAATATATCATTCAATCAAGAAACATAGATTTAATAACTAAACTAAAATAGTTATTTATAGATCTATTAGTATCAGGATACACTTATTATAGAGTTCTTCCTTCCTCTTCTGGTAAAAATATATAGATCTAGTGTTTAAACCCATTAGATGTATTTCCAGATTTAAATTATGATTCACCTTATATAAATGAATCTTATAGAATAGTAGTTAGGTCATATTTAACAAGAAATCAAATTCTTAGTAAATATGGTAAAGATTTAACTAAAGAAGATGTCTCTAAAATAAAAGAAATGTGGACAGATTCTTTAGAAAATACTGGTTCTTATTATGTAAGAACTTATAATAAAAATGGAACTCCTGCTACTGATGGTATAAGAGCTGGAGAAGAAGTTACTCCTGGATGTTATGAACATGATTGGTATAATCATAATTTGATTCCTGTATATGAAGTAGAATGGATAGAAACTGATAAAAACTTTGTTGAACAAAGATATTCTACTACCAGAATAGGATCAGAAATCTATATTCTTAGAGGAATAGATAAAAATGTGATAAGAACCAAAGATGCTCCTAATAAAGCTACACTTAGTGTAAATGGAGTGTGGTTTAATAATAGAGGAGAAGAACCTTTTTCTATGGTTTAGAAATGTATGGTTCTATAGGACAGATATGATTTGCTTCATTTTTATAGAGATAATTTAATTGCTTAGTCTGGTTCAGTTGGAGATTTTATTAACCTTCCTACATTACCTACAATTCTTGGTGATAATTTAACTGAAAGATTAATGAAATGGAAAGCTTATAAGAAAGCAGGATTAGCTTTACTTGATACTTCTCAAGAAGGACAAATAAGCACCGGACAAGCTCCTTTAAATTAGTTCTTTAATGGATTTGATGATACTATAAAAGCTGACGCAATTCAAGCTATTCAATTGGCTATTGATTCTATAGAACAAACAACATCTTCTATTACAGGTGTATTTAGAGAAAGATTAAATGGAATACAGTAGCGTGATGCAGTAACAAATGTTCAAACAGGAATTAATAATTCTTTTACTGTTACTAAACAATGGCATTATCAAATGGATTTAGTAACAAGAGAGATTTTATTAGATTCATTAAACTGTGCTAAAGTAGTATATAGTGATGGATTAACTGGAACATTAATATTAGGTGATAAATTACAAAAAGTATTTACAGCATTACCTAAATATTTTACTGTAACTGACTTTGATATACATATAATTACTTCCTCTGAAGTAATTAAAGAAATGGAATAGATTAAAGCTCTGATTCCAGACTTTATAAAAGGATAGATTGTTTCAGCAGATATTTTAATGGATATTATGACAGCTAAGAGTTTAACTCAAATGAAATCGATGGTTAACAAATCCATTAAAAAATAGAGAGCTGAAAATAATTAGATACAACAACTTACACAACAAGTTGAAGAATTATAGAATACTCTACAATAGGCTCAACAAGAACTTCAAAAAGCACAAGGTAAAATTGAAACTCTTAATGAAGCTAAACTTCAAATAGAAAGAGAAAAGAATCAAATGCAATATCAACTTGATGATTACAAAAATAAGACTGATAGAACATTTAAGGAAACTCAAGCAGAGAATGATACTAAACGTACTCAAATTGAGCTTATGTAGTTATATGATAATAACCCTTATAATGACGAAGTTAAGAACGCATGATTTGTGATAAAATTGTATCGGATAAAGATTGTAATACTATAGTAAAAAACGAAGGATTTAATTTTGATTATGTATATGTTTATATACTATAGTTAAATAAAGCTAATGGAAAAAGTATTAGCCAAACGTTTTTTAGAACTAGTCCTGCAGAGGAAATAAAGTTTACTATAGGATAGGATGGATATTATACTTTATGTAAATTAAAAATACCATTAGATACTTCTATGCCTTATCATTATAAGGATGGAAAATTTATGTATAAAGGAATAAAAGAAGTTACTTTATACGAACTATTAAGCGTAGATCCTGAAATCTCTCAATTAAAGATTACCTATTATTATTATTTTTAGTTATGTAAACTTAGAAAATGTTATGTTAATATTGTTAAGAAAATATTAGATGACAGAGCTAGTTTAAACTGTAATAATAATGGAGTAGACAGAAATGATATATATAAAAGAGATTTATTATCATCAGCTATAAGTGTAATAAGCTATTTAGCAGAGATAGAATAGTTTGAAGAAGCTGAAAGATTATTAGAAAGAATCTCAAGTTGTAACGGACTTTGTGATACTACTTCATCTAATTCATGTGGTTGCGGATGTGGAGGTTAAATTGTGGTTGTGGAGAAGCTCCTAGTCCATTTGAATTTCAAATAAATGATAAACCAATAATAGTTTCTAATATAGATTTTACGTTACCAAATGAAACAGATAGACAAATCTGTTTAATGGAAAAAATAATTTAGGATTATTTTAACATAATTAATAAATTAGAATGTGGTATTCAACCGGAACTTGAAAATATTTTAGAAGAAATATCATTAATAGAAATGAAAAAGAATTGGAATTTTAGTGTAGCTAAAAAGGTTTTTACATCTGATGACGATGATGAAGAAGATTATTTAAGAAGAAGTAAGTACCTTTCTGAATTTGAATCAGAAGAGGAAAAAGATGAAGCAGTTAAAAATTTAGGCTTAGATGGAACAAAACATATTATTTTATCTAAACTTGAATTTGAGAATTTAGGCGGACAATATATTAAGGACGCAATATATTTTGTTACTGACTGATGTTAATATTTAATGGACATAAAATTAAAGATGTTCCATAGATAAAAGCAAAAATAATTGAAATTTGGGTAAATGGATGTAAAGTATGGCCAGAGCCTAAGCCTGAACCTAGGTTACCAGATGAACTTATAAAAAGAGTAAGATCTTGTTTCGCTTTGGGTGAATGGTATAATTATTTTGTTTGGACAAATGACTTAGGTTGGTCTAATAATATACAAGAAGCATTAAATTATTTTAACGAATTATATGGAACACACTACGAATTATAGTTAGATGAAGAATAATGACTGGGGTTTTATTGATTCCAATGGAAAAAAAGCTTCCGGTCAACAAGTATAGAATTTCATAAAAGAAGCTTTCTGTAGCAGACTAGGATTTATATATGAGTATAAAAGAGCTTATAAATATGTTGGTTTTGCTGATTCAGAAGATTTTATGGAATGGTATAACTTAGTATAGGAAACTATAGATAGTAAAAATCCAGAAATAATTGAAAATAATTTATCTTACTCTAAAATCGTAGAAGTTTGGGAACTTCCTAAATCTGGTGTAGGTTACATCTGGGAAGGAGGAGAAGAAGATGGAGAAGATTATTATGGAAAATTCTTTGGATTTATAGATGAAGATAAATATAATGAATGGGTTGAAGAAGGAAGACCACTTGTATCCGATTTAATACAACAAAGTTGGGTATCATTTAGACCTAGAATTGTAGCTCTAGAAGGTTTAAGAGATGATTTACAACGCGATAATCAACAATTCTAGGAAGCAATAGAATAGTCTAATTAGTAGTTCTAGGAACAAATATCATAGTCTAATTAGTAGTTCTTAGAATAGATTAATTAGTCTAATTAGGATTTTAAGAATGAAATTAATTAGACTATTAATAATAATGTTTTAGGATATATATATGAAGATCATGAACATGGAAAATTCCTAGGATTCGCTACTGAAGAAACTTATAATGAATGGCATAATTCTGGAGAATCTCCTTAGTCCAATTTAATACTACTTAAATGGAATAATTCGAAAGAACAAGGTATTCCTATATATACAAAAAGCTGGGCTGATAATTTAGCAGATACTGAAGGAGATTATATAGTAATTCCTGATGAAAGTGATGTAGAAAATTCTACTGTAAAAAATCAAACTTATAATACTTCTATAAATGGTCCTTTAGCTAATATTTTATTTTCTGCTATTAGATCATTGCAATCAGAAATTGCTAAAATAAAAAATACTTTCAATTATGGTATTCATTCTTATTCTGGAAGAGATACAGCAATGTCTAGAGTATAGGATGAATATGATGAATAGGAAGCAAATGAACCACTATGGGCTGTAGATGAAGAAGAGTTATCTTTAATTGAAGAAGTAATTTTAGGTACATTCCATTCATTCCAACCAACTAATAATGTATACGGAGATGATTCTAATGATACCTTAACATTTAATACTTCCGGTGCTTCTTGGACTGCTACACAGGAAATAACAAAAATAACAGATCCAAAAATATTTATATACTTAACTACTACTGGAAAAAATGTACAAGCTACTTTAAATTCTGGAAATACTTTATTGAATATTAATCTTGATAATTTAAATATTCCAACTGTTGATAAATATAATATATTAATAGTTATAAGTAGAACCTAGACTATTGATAAGGTAGAAAAAGGTAATAAATTTATATGGATATCTGTAAGTGATGTATATACTGATGATACAATCGCCGAAGGATATTATAATAATGGAACTTTATATAGAGATACTCAATATTTAGATAAAAACTACAATATACAAGAAATTTTATTTAAAGATCTTGTTTTAAGTAAATTTAGTATTTATTCTAAATATCAAGATTTTAGTAATTCAGTTATTCCTAGTAAGCCTTTTGACGAAAATTATGCTTATAAAACAGCACATATTACAATTAGATCAGTAAAAGTTTTAAGTGTATTAGAAGAAATAAAAGATCAACTTCCAGAAAACGAACTTATCTTTGTGGAAGATACTAAGAAGTTATATATTAAAAATAATTATAAATTAGTTCCAATAAGTGGAGCTTCAGAAGAAGAAGGTGGAGAAGACCAACCTGATAATCCTCCTTATATAGACGATGGTATGACAAGAGAAGAAACATTACAATTATTACAATAGATGGGCATTACCACAGATAGTTAGAACAATTTAACTTTATTATCTGATCTTGTATTTGTCCATCAAGATACTGGAAGTAGATTTAAATTATCTATAGATTCCGAAGGAAACGTTACTACAAAAGAATTAACAGATGATATTCTAGCTAATAGAATTAAAACTGCATTTGGAATAAATGCTGATTCAGTCGGAGAAAATAACGGAATTAGAGGTTTTGTAGGACGTTTAGGTCTTGCTACTCAAAATGTAGAAAAAGGTGCTAATGAAGCAGCTATGACTGAAAAGAGTGATATTAAACTTTATTCAGACAGAGTAAAAATAGGAGCTTTTTATGCTCCAGCTGCTACCAATAAAACATTCGGATGTTCTCACTGCTATATAGAATTAGAAAATACTTCTAATAAAAACTTCCCATTAGACGGATGTTATTTACATTTAGCTAGAAATGAAGGAGGTACTCCTGTAGTACATCATTTAGCTTTAAAAGGAGCTATTCCAGCTGGAGGTACATTCTTAATTAGAGGTGCTAAAAAAGCAGAATTTAATGATCCAAATACTTTCATTAAAGTTTAGACATTTGACCAAGAATGGTTTGAAAATGGAGAATTAATGGATCTCTCTCATAATGGAACAGTTATTAATAATAATGGTACTTATATAGGAAATGATCCTCATGGATTAGCTTTAACTTATGGACTTCCCGAACTATCTGCTACAGAACAACTATGGTTCTCAAATAGTACTGCAGGTGATGATAAAGCTCCTTATTTATATGTTCCTAATTATATAGACGCAGTTTATTATAACTTATCATTTAGTTCTGGAAACACTGCTTATTGGACAACAAAAAATGAGAGAATGTACTATATTAAAGATGGTATTTTTCTCGATTGTATTTATAAGAATACTTTTGAATTAGATCCAGCTAAACAAGCATATCAATCATTAAATACTTATGATAGTTCAAGATGTAGACATTAGAATACAGCAGATTATTAGTATTTATATTTAGGAAAAGAATTTATAGAATTTCCTAAAACTTCTGAAAAATATCCAGTATCAAGATTTACTCCAAAAGCTTCATTTGAACATAAGAATGTTTGTACTGATAAAACTCAATTAGATACTGAAAAACCAAACATGGTAACTTGTTCATTTGGTAAAAATCCTTATACAACAAGATGCTTTAATTGGGTATCGGGAGGTTTATTTGATGAATATGTATTTATAAAACAAGGAGCTACTTGGGTTAGATTTGAATCTTATAAAGAAGGTGATGAATCTATTACACAAGAACCAGGAGCATTAAAACGTAAAGAATTTAATAATGTTAATATTATTAATTGCATTTATAAGAGAATGACTGGAAGATTCCCAGCAGCTAATACTCAATATACATCACATAAATGTATAATTAACGTTGTATCTGAAGCTGTAATTTCTCCAACAGAATATACTTATATTGTTGGTAGAGCTGATAAGAACGGAAATCCAGATTTAGAACATTGTTCTGAAGAATATACATTCACATTGTATCCTACTTCTTATGTTCCAAGAATTTATCAAACTACAGACCAACAAGGATTCCACTGGGTTGAATATCAAGCTTGGGGAGCTGCTGCTGAAGTAATTAATGATCAAATTAATGATGAAGTTAGTAAAAATAATATTATTCCTATTTTAATAAATACAGGTGATATGACTCAATCTGGTTCAAGAGTAAATGAATGGATTGATTACTACAATGCTGGCAAATCATTATTCTCTCATTTAGAATAGATGAATGTAGTAGGAAACAATGACCTTTGTGGAAATAACTTTAATATTTTAGGTACAGGTGATGATGAAGGAAAAGCTAATTCTTATTATTTCCATGTATTCTATTGTTATGAAGTAGAAACAGAGAACGGAATGATTCCTATTATAAATAACAAATATGTTCCATCATTATATAAAATAGAATTTAATGATTATGTTTTATTAATGGTAAATAGTGAAATAACTTCAGTTAATTGTAGAGGATGGTATAATGCTGTTTCTGGAAATGATACAATCAATGTATATACTGGATGGACAATGCCAAGTTCTGGAAATGCTCAATATATTAATAGTTTCACATCTATATATACTATGATATATAATATGACTGAGGGCTTAGGTAATAAGAAACTTATAGCTTTCTGTCACGAAATGCCGTTTACTGTTATTACAGCAGAAAATCTTGAAAATAACTCTACTATCATGGGAAGATGGAGAAGTTAGAGTGGTGCATCAAGTTTAGTAGGAAGTCACTTAAATCAACTTGGTGTTAATGATAAAGTGGGAACTCATTGGTTCAGTAGACTTCTTGAATATAGAAAATGTAGACTTTGTGTCGGAGGACATAAACATACATATGCTATTACATATCCATTAATGGAAAATTATATTTACGGAACTTCTAATAGTAAGGAAAATGGACCTATGACAATGAGTCAAACTCTAGAACATGATGATGTTGTATCTTGGACAAGTGGAGGAAGAAATTTATCTAAATTCCCATTAACTACAAGAACTCTTCCAAATGCTTCTACTACTTCATTCTATCCTAGTGAACATGTAGATAGTTTCTATGCTGGCAACACTGGAGTTATATACTTTATGTGTCAAGCATCAGGATTTAAATTAATGTCTAATAAAGAGTTACCAAGTCCTGATTAGACATTCTCACAATATATTCCTAAATCTTCTATTACTAGAAATAGCAGTAATGTTATCACAAAGAGTTCAGCTAGTCCAGAACAAAGATATCCAATGTATTCAGTAATGGAGTTAGGTTCTACTTGGAATATTAAGCTAATAAGATTAGCAAATATTCAAAGAGCTCCAACAGCTTTATTTACTCAAGTAGACCATGGAATATTACCTATTCAAAAACAATACTTATATGACAATTCAGCAGATACTGGTGAAAATGTTTGGAAATATGGAGGATGGAGTAACTCTGAACAATCAATATTACAAATAAGCTAATTATGAAGAGAAAAAATGGTGAAAACATAATAACATCTGATGATGTAACTGTTTTAGGTAAAAATTCTGGAAAAACATTAGAGTAGGTTCTGGAATCTCTTTAGACAGAATCTGATGAATTAAAGAGTAACGTAAAATGGTTATATAAATACGGTGGAGTTGGTGGAAACAGTAGTGGAGGAAGCGGAGGAAGCGGTTCCTCCACCACTGATAGATGGACTGTCATTTGTAGTCTTGGGGGAGTTCAAATCCCCTAGACATCAGATGAAGATACTAGCGTTAGACAAATTATGTTCTCAGAATCTGGTAAACAAAGATTCTATATACATATAAATAATCCTGGTGGAGACTCTTATTCGGTAATATTAACTTGGAACGGAGGATTAGGAAAAAGAGAATTTGTATTAAACGCTTCGAATAGATGGTCTTTTGAAGAAAATATAGAACTTCTTAGAAACGATCTTATTCATGTTTCTGTAATGAATGGAGACATGACGGAAAAAGTTTTTGATGCTAGACATATCGTTAACGCTTATAATATTGAAGTAAGTTTAGTTAATAATGATGGAGTAGTACAAGAGCGTTATCTAGAAAATGGAAAGTATAAATATAATTTATTTATACAGGATATAAAAGATAATGGATTAAAACTTTTAGTTAAATATACATCAGCTGTTAATACTCCTGTAACATACTTCTATCAAAAATTTAGATCTAGTGAGGAAATAAGAGGTGAAGCAACATTCTCAGAAGGAGATTATTAGATTACATTATTAGATATTGATGCTGTTGAAGATTTATTAGCTATCACAGATGACGATGCTGCTTTATATACTTTAAAATTAAAGATAGTTGTAGGTGATAATGAAATTACAGAAGATATTTCAGCGGATTTTCTACCTAATACTCTATATTTAAAAATTCTTCCAACAGATCCTGAAACCATATTATATAACGAATCTACAGATAATCCTCAAACATAGATTATTGGTAACAGAAGTTTCGCTATAACTCCTTATAACGGAAAAGGTGGTTCAGCTGAAACTATCACTTGTTCATATTTTATAAACGACGTTCCTGTTGAAGATATTAATACTGGTGTAGTATCTTAGGACTCAGTTCAGTCTGGAACATCTTTCCAAAGAACATTTATGTTCCAAAGTTCTGGAGAAAATGTTATAAAGTTTAGAGCTTCCTTAGGATAGGATATTTATAAAGATTTTGTATATTATTATTACACAACACTTCCAACAAATACTATAGACTGGTTTGATGAAAATGTAATAGCATCTGCATCTTCTTTTTATAAATTTGGTAATGAAACTAGAAATTTAACTAGAAATGGTTCAATAATTAATGCCAATTCTTATATAGTAAAAAATACAAATGATAGTCTGTCAACAGAAGAAATATCGTCTAGTGAATCTACATTTAGTCAGGAAATGATGATAAATATTGGAATACAATATAATTACATTAATGATGAAAGTAATGAAATTATAGAAATTCCTACAACAACTCCTGATAGAGACACTAATGCTATTCATATATATCAAAATAAATTCTAGATAAGAGATTCCCAATTATAGGGAGTATTCTTCTTAGAAGAAGAAGAAAAATATGATACGTCAGATAACTTAAAATATCATCTAATTACTATTGCCAGAAAATTTAGAAGAACAGTAAATTATGGAGATGTTAGGTATGAAATTTCAGTTTATATTGATGGAATTTTATAGGCTAATACAATTGAACACGTTCTCCCTAGTTTATATAATAAATTTATTCTTAAAAATGGTAACTATAGTATAAATTTATTAGATATATCATATTTTAATAACGGAACTTTAAATGAGACTAGTATCGTAAGATATTGGTATGCTTATCAAACAAAGATACAATAGAACTTTGATAATGTAGAAAGAAAGAGTTCTTTATTAGGCATATTTAACTAGTTTAATTTAAAAAATATATCAGATTTATATAGCGGACATGTTGAAGTTTCAGAAAGTACTTTAAGAAACTTAATTCAAAATATTACAGTACCTGTAATGTGTATTGAATATGAGCCTAGTGCTAATAAAGATTCTATGGGTAATGCTGTAGATTTCTTTAGTTGGTCAGATTATACTTATTCTGCTGACTCTCATAATGCAATGACATTAACAGTGGGATTAAAATGGAGCGATGGATCTGGAACACTTTCAACAACATTAAATAGTATTGATACTAGCTCTATTACAACTCCTGATGGACAATAGAAATCCGCTAAATTTATTTTAGATATTCAAGGTTCTACAACTAGAACATATAAGAGTAAAAACTATACTTTAGGAATAGAATTTACTGATTCTGATACACAATATATACCAGTATTTACTCCTTGGTTTAATTTAGAGGATACAAGAACATTCCTACCAGAATAGTCATTTACACTAAAAGCTGATATAGTTGACTCTTCTCATACTAATAATACTTGTATAGGTAAATTTGTTAATGCTAACACAAATTAGTTTGATGATGCTAAACAAATAAATTCTATATATTCAGGACATATTAAGAATTGTTTGGAAGGTTTTCCCTATTTAATGTTTGTACATTCTAGTGGAGAAGATAACTATTATTTCTTAGGAGTTTATAACTTTAACTTAGGTAGAACTTCTAATTTTAACCTGGGTTATTGTAATTTACGAGCTCTTCCTGAATTATAGTCTAATAATTCTAATATTCATAATTTCAATATCTATTCTGTAGCGAAGACTACAACACAAAATCAAATAGGTTCTGAAATTAAAAGAGGATTAATTACAGCTGAAATTGATGGTAATGCTGCGTGGTTTGATTTTTCTCAATATGATCAATCTATCTTATTCTAGCTTCCTAATAGACCTAACGATGAAGGATATATGTTTAGTGAAATTGTTTCTGGACTAGATCTTACAGGAACAACTAGCTAGGAAACTAAAAACCATATTCAAAATTTTGTTAGAAGAGCTTCTAGAAGTGGTGGATATGTATTTGATAGAATTGAACGTGGATTCCATGATACTATAGAAAAAGGATATACTTCAGAAACTGGTTATGTACCAAATTCCAGAACTCAATATAAAAGAATAAAAGATGATTAGAATGAAAGATTTGAGGTTATAAGTCAAATTCAACCAGGAGATTCTAATGATTTTAATCCCCAAGATTTAATAAACTTTATGTTCACTCATAGTGAAAATGATGTAGAAGGTGTTGCACCTTACGGTAATTTCAGAAGTATTGTAGAATATTATACAATATGTATGGCTTTTGGATTATTAGACTCAGTATAGAAAAATTTAAATATTAAATCTTGGAACGAAGGTAATACTTTCTATCTAGCTTTCTATGATATGGATACCTGTCTTGGTATTAATAATGATGGTGAAAATGTTTCTTATTATGCTTTTTCAGATTATTGGAGAAATGACCAAGAAAATATTATAGATTATGATATAAACGGAACTCCTATTGTACTTTCTGAAGTTATTAATGTATACAGAGATTATGCTCCTCAAAGTTCTGATGTTAACTTATATGATGTTCCTAGTAGTTATGTATTTGCCTTAGCAAAATATGCTAAAAGCGTAATACAATATTATAATTTAACTTCTACTGAATCTTCTATTTCTTTAGAATCTATTATAACTCCGCAGGACTTATGGGCTTAGTGGAGAAGTAGCAATGGAGAATTAAGAAACTCTAGTTATTTTATTGATAATTATTATAATGGATATATGAAAGGAGTAGATGAATTAATGTTCAACTATAATTTCAGAGCAAAGTATTTTAGAGAAGAAATTGGATCTACATATGATGAAGAATCTAGTAGATTTAGAGGAAGATCTATTGGATACATAAAAGATTGGTTAAATAAGAGATTCCATATTCTTGATGCTTATTTCAACTTAGAAGCTAATAGAGAAATATATATTCAAGATGGAGATAATTATGATCAAACTTTAAATCCTTTATCAGGTTATCAGATTGTTTATGAACAATATCCTGTAAATACATTAGATTATAGTTCTGATGTAAATATTAATAAGAGTATTTTTGGCGAAACTAATTCTATTAGTGGTGATATTGATATTATAGTTCAAGCCCCTGATTATACTCCTATTATTGCTACTGTAGGAAGAACCATGTATAGATACCTATTACAAGAATCTTCTAATAAATATAATATAAAGATTAAAAATATAGGTACTAATAAAGTAGTTTTCGGAGGTTCATCTATGTGGACTAATATAGAAAGTATTAATTCTTTAGCTCAAGGTAATGTAACAATAATTTCTGATAAACTTCAAATATTAAATGGAAATGAAGGAACTGCTAATAGCTGGACATTACAAATGCCGGCTTTGTAGGAATTACATTTAAATAGCAAAGATTATACTGGAGATCTAGTATTTAGTAGAAGTGCAGCTGTACAATCTCCCGCATTAAGAATAATTGATATAAGTAATAGTAAAATAAATCTTAATGTTGATAGCCAATAGGTTAGAACTATTAATTTAACTAATGTTAAATCTGGTAACGTATAGATATTAAACTGTAATTTAATACAAGATATTATATTTAATTAGAGTGTTATTACTAGTTGTATTATTAATCCTGTTAATTATATTCCAGCTAATGGAACATTAACATTATCAAATAATTCTATTTCTAATTTAGATTTATCTACTGGAAATAACTTAAATTTAAATATTAGTAATGACTCTGCATTAAAATCTTTAACAGTATCTGGATTTAAAACAATTACTTTAAACAATTGTCCTAATTTAAAAACTATTAAGAGTACTGGAAATAGTTTAATTTCTCTTAATATTGTGGCATCTAATGGGGTTTCTACTTGTGGTAAAATAGAAGAAATTAATTTAAATGTTACTAATTGTACTTCTATTCAAATTCCTAACACTCCTTTGAAGTAGATAACTTTAGTAACTTCAACAGATTATGATAAACTTACTACATTAAATCTTTCTGGTTCTCTGATAACTAATATAACTTATAAGTTATTATCAGATGGTAGTTATATATCACAACACGAAGTTCCACAAGGAATGACCAATACTATTAATTTAGCTCCATTAGTTAATTTAACTAATTTAAATATTGGTTCTAATATAAATGTTAAAAACATTATATTTGCTAATAATTTTAGTAAACCAATTCCTATAGTTAATAGTTTTGCCGGATGTTCAAACTTGGAAAGAGTATATGGTTGTATTGAAATAGCTAATACTTATAGAACTTTCTATAATTTAAATAAATTTACTGTTCACGGAGAATTAACTGATAATTGGAAAAATTTAAGTAAAATAGCTACTAAAGAAATTAGTGGAAATAATTATGATATAGTACAAACTCCTATGTAGTTGTTATCTGGAGAAGTAAATACTGATACTCATGATCAAATTTTAGCTAAATATAATTAGGTTACTAAATAGGATTTATTCCAAGAAGGAAATAATGTTACTAATATATTCTTCAAATAGTCATTAAGTAATACTAGTTTTTATGATTTCATGAATGGTACTAACATAACATAGTTTGATATTTACTATATGTTAAACTCATTTGGTTTAAGTAATGTAAACAATAATGTAACATTAGGAAATGGAGCATTTTATAGTAAAAGAACTATGTTTAATTATAGTACAGGAAATCAACTTAATAGATATACATTCTATAAATGTAGTAAAATAACATCTTTTAGTGCTAGTACCCCTATTTTTAATGCTGGATCAAATCCAACTTTATTATATTCTCCAACTAAAAACGAAAATACTTTTATAGATAATGGTTTATTAAGTCCTTTAACAGGATTGACTAATATTACAAGATTAATTGGAGGAACTGTTTATACGAGTAGATTCTTACTTAGAAGATCTTCAGGAGATTATAATATTACTGGAATAACTTGGCAAACAATATCACTTATATATGATGATATTGATAATTATGAAATATCAACTAATATTCCAACATTCTTTGATTCTTCTACTAGAATATTTGCATCTCAAGACTATTAGAATAAGTTAGGAAATATGACAGATATGTTTAAACAAACTCCTAATTTATAGACCATATACACTAGTTTTGGAATGTAGGTTATAAATTACGATACATTAGTTTTTCCAAATACAATGGTAACAATAGTAAACTCATTTAATAATAGTTATGGATTTGGAACATTTGATTGGAAAAGAACTTTTGATTCTACTAAAACTTATTCTAATTTAACTACTATTGCAAATGCTTTTAAACTTGATAATTTCTTGAGAACCTACTAGATGTAGAGTTCTGATAATAATTATGTAAAGTTTGAGTTATCTAACTCTATGTTTAATAATATGCCTAATCTAAAACATCTTGGATTTATTTCCACATCAGATGGTAGTGGAGGAAGTGTAACTAATAAACCTTCAGACATAGGATATAGTGCTACATTTGGTTTACATGGTGGAGGATTTGATAAGGTATTAGAAGGAGGGGAATTTCCATATAATATAACTTCTAGTATTCCAAATATTTATAATTTTGTAGGAGTATTTAGTGAATTATATGCACATAGTACTTCAGCATTCTAGAATTCTGTAGATATTCCAGGAACATTATTTGTTAATAATGGAGTAACAAAAACTCCTTTATTAAATAATATAGCCTGTTTATTTATGTCATGTAATATAACATTGAATTTAACTTCAGAAGGATTTAAAGGATGTAATGATTTAACTATTGTTAGTTAGATATTTGCTAATTCTTTATCTGGTAATACAATGTTAGCTGGTACAAGAATTCCTAATAGATTCTTCTATTTAGGTGAAGAAGTTAAAACTAAAACTTATTATGGAACAAATAGTTCATCGGTAATGGAAGCTGATATAGCTCACATGGAAAATTCTGAAACTGGTACAGAATTTGATGTAACTGATTCTAATAATATTAGTGTAGTGACATATAAATCTCCAATAAAGAAAATTAGTTAGGGAGCCCGTTGTTTTTATGGTGAAAAGGATCTTAAACCTTATGAATGGGACAAAACTAACTTTGATATAACTCAATATCCAAATAGGAATTACATTCCATTTGCATATTATAAAGATTTAGATACTGGAGAATGGAAAACTAGACCAAACGATCCTAAATATACTAAATTATATGACATTTCTTCTATATATGATGGAGATCCAGCAAATCTAGAATAGAATGCCTATTGTGAAGATTCAGAAATTGTAGATATGATAGAAAGTACTTAGACTACAAAAATATCTACGATTGAATCAATTAGATACTTCTGTCCTCCAGATATGTTTGAATCATTCTCAAATACTTCTAATACAAATATAAATGCTTTCTTCCAATGGTGTGGATGGGGTCCTAATAGTGGAAACTAGAGCTATAGAAGAAGATGGAATGATACTACATATATTCAAGACATTACACATGGTAGAATTTGTCCATATTTATTTAATACTGTAAGTAATATTAATTATCTTATAGAATTCTTTGAACATTGTAAAGGAATAACTTCTTATAAAATATCTAATGAAAGTAAATATTTAATTCCACCTAACTTATTTAGATAGGCTAATAAAGTTACTGGATTATGTAAAACTTTTGCTGGAATGTATTTTGATACAGCACCTAACTATGAATTTTTATCTGATTTAAAAGGAACATTAGATATTAGGGGAATATTCTCTATGTGCATGTACAATAGTAATTATAATATAAGTAGCAACACTTTTGCTTAGAATACCTTAGGTTCAGTAGATGGAGCTTTTTGTAATAGACAACTTACACTAGATACAAATAAATCAGTAAATACTTCTATAGCAAGTAATAATATACCTGAAGAATCTAATACATGTATATTTACTAATGTAATATCTGGATCTAAAAATGCAGAAAAAACAATAGAATCTCAAAAACAAGTTATAAAATTCTTATATTTCAGAAATACTTTAGCTTCTAATAGATTTACTGAAGATTATGTCAACTTAACAGTTAATAATAACGTAGAAATTACTACATAATGGATTAGCAAGAATTTTATTTAAATCAATCTTTAGATCATGAGTGTTTTAAACTTCCAGAGAAAGATAAGAAATATTTATTAAAGAATAATTTTCTAAGTGAATATTTCTCAGAACAAGATAAAGCTCAAGTTCGTTCCAATTTAGGGATAACTTCCCTATTGGACGAACTTAAGAGTTTTATTTTAGCTAAATTATTTGACGAAGAAGGAAATATAACATTTGATCTGGAACCTCATGAAGATGCATTTGATAAAGTATTAAGTAGTGCGGTTATCTATAACATACTATTAAAATATTACACAAAAGAAGAATTGGATGAATGGAGAGAAAGTTTAATTGGAGATATATATAATAAAATCCAAGAATTGAAAGATAGTATTCATGTAGATGACCAATTAGACGAAAATTCTGAATATCCAGTATAGAACAAAGTATTATATCAAATAATTAATTAGATAAATAATGCTTATTCAAGACTTAGTTAGTTCAAAGCAGATAAAGAAGAATTACTTAATTATTATACTACTGATGAAATTGATTAGCTTATAGGAAACTATTATACTAAAGACCAAGCTGATGAAAGTAATTAGTCTTTAGACTAGAAGATAGACGGAATAAATTAGGAATTATCTCAAGCTATTGGGCAAACAAATACTGATTTAGAACAATCTGTTATTAGTGGAAGAAATCAATTAGCTCAAGCAGTAGAAAACCTTAATTAGTCGATTAATGGAGTTGATAATAAAATAGACCAATTAGATAATTAGGTTGAATAGTTAGGTCAATCAATTAATGAAGTTTCCTAGAATATTGTTGTTAATGGAGATAACAAAACTATTAAGAAGGAAAATGGAATCTTGAGTACTCTTTTAAGATTACATCAACTAACAGAATAGGAAATTGATGATGATTCTGTTGAGTCTGCTTATGAATTATAGAACTCAGAAGGAGAAAAAATAGGTGATAGAATAGTCGTAAATAAATAGATTGATTATTCTGGTGTTATCGAACAATTATAGAGATAGATATAGTAGTTATAGGAATCACAACAAAAATATATTATAATAGATGAAAGTGCATACGAACAATTAACAAGTTATGTACAAGGAGCTATTTATTTAGTATTAGAAGATGGAGAATCTGTTAATCATACAGGTTGGAAATTAGGAGATGGTTTACCAATTATATTATCCGGAGAATGGTAGTTCGGGGATAATTTACCAATTATATTATCTTAATAATTAAAGTATATGTATTTAAATCACAAAACAAATTGTCAAACTGGTGATCCAATTACAGCTGAAGATTGGAACCATCTTGCATCAGATGTAAATGAACTTGGAAACGGTGGAAGTAACTCTTCAGATACTCATATGTATGTAAACGATAAAGGAAATTTATGTATTGAGACTACTGAAGAAAATACTCCTTCTGGAAAGAAAGGTAAAATAAATATTGAATCTAAAGATGATTTATAGCTTAAGCCAGGTGATGATATTATATTATATTCTAGTCATCGTCCAGTTGCAAATTTAGATGAAGTTAGTGTAAAAGTAACAGACGGTGAAGATCATCCAGTTAAGCTTTAGGTTAATACTGCTGACATTGTTCTTACTACTAAGGACAAGAGTGCTACAAAAATGAAGGACGCTAATGGAGATGAAACAGAAACTCCTATGTATGACGACCCAACAGTATTAAATGTTACAGTAAATTCAGCAAAGAATACAAGAGGTTATCTTAAAGTAAGAGCACAAGCTATTGATTTAAGAAGTGAATCTCATGGTGGAATTGCTCTACAACCTAAGGGTGTTGATGCTGATAATTTTGAAAACAAAATTAAATTTGAACACGGAGGTGGTGATGGACTTGAGTTCGGTACATTTAATACTCAACACACATCAATATACACTAATGACTATAGATTCAAGAAAGATGGTGTAATTCGTCTTGCTGAAAGATTTACTGAAGTTTCTGATAAAGCTAATGTTAATGATCCAACAACAGCTTATAAGTACATGAAGAATGATTCTGTAAATAACGCTGCTAAAGCTACTTCAGAAGGTAAAACTTTCGATCAAGCAGATGACTTCTATGATTTTATAGATTCCTCTTCTCCAACATGTACTTGGGAAGACATTGTAACTTATATTCATTGGGCTAAAACTAATAATCAAGGGCCTTGGGCTAATCAATAATGAGTACTGTAAAACTAAATAATAGAATTTTGTCTGCTGGATATTTAAACGGCAGACAAATTCTATATTTTGCAAGTAATGGTGTAATATTTCCAATATCAAGAAGATCATGTTACTATAATGGATATTGGAAAGATGTATATCCTTGGACAGATAATACCTCTTGGAAAGATTAAATAAAATTATTATGGAATTATACAACGAAAGAATAAATGAATTTGTTGACTGGGTTACTGGTGATAATACGTTTACTGGACAAAATGAAACTGGAGGAAAACCTGTTTCTGGAGGGTCTATTAGAACTTTATTACAAGAAAAATTAAAGAATCCGTTTGTACTCAAGGAGGATATTGAAAATAATTTATATAGAATGTTCTCTAGTGAAGAGGCTTATCAATTATGGTTAGAGAACCCATCTGATAATGCCGAACTTGAATTATTTAATTTCGTAAGACCTAGTGATTACAAATTAAATATAACTATAAATAGCAGTAATAAATTTGTAAGATTTGGAGACTCTTCAAATACTGATACAAGAATACAATTTAGTTGGAGTATTAGAAATGATGAAGGAGAATCTTCAGATAGTTTAGCTGCTACATACACAATTGCTAATGAAAGTTCTGGTAAAAGTACATCATTTACTAGATATTATAATAAAGGTCAAGCTATAGATTTTAGTATTTATGAATATTTATAGCCAGGAACTAATGTTATTACTATTTCAGGAAAAGGTTTTACTACTGGAGCTAGAAGTAGTGTAACATATAATATTGTATTATTACAATTAAATGTATCTAGTAATTTTGACTTTACCTCTAAATATACTTCTGGAGATAATGTTCTAATACCATGTACATTTACCAGAAATAACCAAGATGGAACTGCTAGAGTTAAATTTATTATTGACGAAGGAGGTCCAGGGAAAGAATGGTATACAGATATTTTAAAGAATACAGGAACATAGATTAATGCTTAGAAGAGAATAGAATTAAATTTAGATTCTGGACAACACGTTTTATAGATATATGCTGAAACATCTTATAATGAAGGATCTGTTACAATTAATAGTAATTTAATATACTATACATTTATGGTTGCTACAGACGATATTTCAATGCGTAAGTATATATGTATTAAAACAGAATTTGAATCCGGAATATTTCCTATAAATACTTTAGTATTATAGTCAACTTAGTATTTACCAAGTTTTCTAGAATGGGGATATTATACAGATGCTGAACAAACTGATACTTTAATTCCTATTGTTTGGAATTTATGTTAGAATGAACTTGATGAAAATCCAGTAGTTATTTCTTCTGTATAGGCTAGTTCTAGACAACAAGCTCCAGATATAAATTATATTCCTACTATCTTCTCAGAATATGACGAATAGTCATTCCCATTAACATTCTTACAAGCTAAATATAAAAATATAGAATTAATTAGAATTCCAGTATAGATAATCCAAAACTAGGATATTAATGTATATGAAACAGGAATGTATTCATTAAAATTATCATCTTATGGAAAATCTAATAATAGTTCTGATAAAGACGAATGGGAATTCAATAATATAACTACCGATTTTACTAATATAGAATGGAATCCTGGTTCTGGATGGTATGAAAATTCATTTAGAACAGTTGGTCAAACTTCTTATGCTACTATAAACTATAATCCTTTCACTAGTATAGCTGAAGGAAAAACTATAGAATTAGAGTTTGAGACTGAAAAGGTTAATTCGGATGACGATATATTAATTAGAATAGGTAGTGAAAGCAACACAAGAATCGAAATAACTCCTACAAGAGCTTCATTATATAATAACTCAAATGTTGATGTAATACATACAAACTATAAATCTAACGAAAGATTAAAGTTAGCATTTATTATAAATCCAACTACAGATAATGTTGAAAGTGGATTAGTATATATTATTAATAATGGAATATTAGAAAGAGCTGCTGACGGAAGTGATTCAGTATTTACTACTAATAATGGAATAATCAAAATTGGTGGATCTAACTCTGGTATAAGATTATATAACATTAGAGTATATGACTATGCTATTACATATTCAGATGAATATAATAACTATGTTTATGATAATGAAGATAAAGTAAAGATTATTGCTAATAATAATGTATTAGATGTATCTGACAAGATTAATTTTGATTTATGTAAAAATAAATTAGATACAATATTAATATCTGGTAATTTAAGTCAAATTCTTAGTGGAACAACAGATAAGGATTAGTCCACTACTTATGTAACACTTGAAAGAATTTGTCCTTACGATTCATCCAAAAACTTCAGAATAAATAATGTTCAAATTAGAAAACACGGTTAGTCAACACTTAACTATCCTATAACTTCTATGAAATTCTGGATGAATAAATCTTCAGATGGAGCTGTTCAACCAATATTCGAAATAGCTCCACAAGAGAAATTACAATTAAATAAAAATAGATATAGAATGAAGGAAAATTCAATTCCTTCAAATAAATTTGTATTACAAGCTAACTATGCTGATTCATCAGGTGTTCATAATGGAGGTATAGAAAGATTAATTCAAAATACTTGGTTTAACGCTAAGTTTGAAGACAATGAATATAAATTAAGAACTCTTCCTCAATTATTTACAACTAATCAAACTGTTACTCATAAAGATGCATCATTAAATGATGTTAATGACAGAGTTGATGGATTAAATGATGAAGGTTATACTTGGAATCATTATTCTACTAGATCAGATTTCCCATATACATTACAAGTTGCTCCAGACTCATTCCCTTGTGTAGTATTCTATTATGATGAAGCTGGAACTTAGGAAAGAACTTTCTTAGGACAATATGTATTTATGGAAGATAAAAAGTCTGATTTCTTATATGGAGAAAGAAGTATTTATAAGATTCCTACAGATCCATTCTGTTTAACTATTACTCATGCTAAGGATGATACATCTGATAATAAGATTTGGGATAATGGAAATGTTTTAAGAATTGAAGTACTTGAATCTAATAATAGATATTCGTCTTATATGTCTACTGAAGGATTTACACAAAGAAACGGTAGTAGATATGGATGGGAAAGTGCTTTTGAAATGATATATCCAGATCCTGATGATATCGAGAAAGATGATTTAAAAAATGGACTTACTAAATTTGATTCTAATTCTAAATTTGTAAGAACTATTTAGCCATTTATTGATTGGTATAACTGGCTTGTAGGAACTAGAAATGATCATGTTACATTCTAGCAAGAAGCTGCTCAACACTTAGATTTATATAAGTTAGCTGCTTATTATATTTTCTGTTTAAGATTAGGTCTTGTTGACTCAATGGAACGTAACGTACAAATTAAGACATATGATGGAGTACACTTCCATTATGAACCTTGGGATATGGATATTGCTTTAGGTAATAAGAACGATGGTGGTATAGCATATGATCCTCCTATTGATAGAAATACTAAGTTACCAGGAAGTATGTCTACATATGCGTTCTCAGGAAAGAGTGATGATTCATCAGGAAATCCTGTTACAAGAAACTGGTTATGGGATGCTCTTGAAAATTGGCCTTATTGGATGAATACTATAGTTCCTAAAACAGCTGATGCTCTTTATAAAGCAGGATTTACATATGATAATATAAGTAAAATCTTTGATGAAGATTATGCAGATTCTTGGTGTGAAATTATTTACAATAAGAGTGGGTTCTTCAAATATATAGAATCTAGTAACGGAGATTCAGAATGGTTAAATTGGTTACAAGGAGCTCGTACAACACATAGACACTGGTGGTTAAGTACATCAATGGACTATTATGATGCTATGTGGTTCTGTGGTGATTATAAAAACCATTATATCT
>Ga0326511_10000629_pt1 | contig 31017 bp, 27 predicted proteins | sample 0_2496_0518_D_FD_203701 | JGI IMG/M metagenome (GOLD analysis project Ga0326511, IMG submission 203701) | Bovine rumen microbial communities from UC Davis, California, United States - 0_2496_0518 | ecosystem: Host-associated > Mammals > Digestive system > Stomach > Rumen | place: USA...
GTTGCTTGCAATGCCACAATCAGGTTCAATAGAAGAGTGAAGCTAATACGCACTTTTCTGTGGAGTGCCACACAAAGATGCGTGTCTGCTTTCTGATGAGCAAGCTCGGCAGACATTAGGCTTTTGTTTCCCTGAATTGTTATTTTCATAACAAGGAATTTTCAAAGTAATCTTACCTGGAAATCATGATGTACCTTTGTCCGCAGATTATAAAAACTTAACAAGACATGGAAGTAATTTCAATTGAGCGCAGTACTACGAGGAACTGCTGACGAGCTTCAATAGTTTCGTCACAAAGATGAAGGAGATGGCTAAATGAGGTTACGATTTGGCAACCTAACTCCTTCACCAATCCTCCCCAATTTGCTTTTAGTCCCTATTTGAACTTCCTCGTTCTTCCCCGTCTTGCCTTTATTTTAGGCCGAACTGCGTTAATCTTCCAAAATCGCTTTCTTTTTACAAGCTTTTTTTCGTAACTTTGCGATTAATTCGCGAAGTTACTGCCGCTCGGCATAAAAAAGATTAAAATCTTTTGTTCTGCACTCGACTTTTCGTAACTTTGCCGATGAAATAAATGATGTATATGCAACAACGACCGAAGATAGCGATTATCGACCCTAATACCCTCGCTGTGCTGGGGTTGAAACAGCTATTGCAAAATGTGATGCCCATCATGACCGTTGACACGTTTGGCTCGATGACGGAGTTTCTGGCTAATCACCCAGAGCAATATTTCCACTACTTCGTGTCAATGAACATTGTGTTGGAGAACCGTTCGTTCTTCACAGAGCACCGCCGTCAGACAATTGTGCTGACGCTCTCACTCGAAGGCGGCAGCCAACTGAGCGACTTTCATAGCATTTGCATCAACGTGCCTGAACATGATTTGGTGCGTTCGCTACTAATACTACAGCAACATGCACATCCGAAAGGAAAAAACTTGCCTCCCCTACCCCAAATCCTCCAACAAAAGATTCTTAGCGATCGCGAGATTGAGGTGATGTCGCTCATTGTGCAAGGCTATATCAACAAGGAGATTGCCGACAAACTCAATATCGGCCTGTCGACCGTTGTCACTCACCGCAAAAACATCATGGAAAAACTTGGCATTAAAAGCGTTTCTGCCCTCACCATCTATGCCGTCATGCATGGTTACGTTGACATCAACAAAATCTGACATCAACGCTCCTCCAGCAACTGCTGGATGGATACGTTCTTATTTACGGCCAAATAACGCTCCACACGCCTCACAGGGTCATTCTCAAAGATATGCTTACCCATCACCCGATTGACCACATACTGTATCTTTCCCATGTGATTATCCCGTGCCACTATCGTGGTATCACCTTCATCTAAAGGATAAAGGCTCAGCAGATAGAAACCAAGACAGTCGGGAACAATGAAAGAACGGGTCATCATACTGCGCTGCCGCTCACTATAGCCATATTTCAGATAAAGTGGATAGTCCTTACCTAAGTACTTGTCGAGCGAAATGCCCAAGAAACCCTCACCAGCAACGATACTCTGGTCGAGCGACGTAATCTGCGTATAGACATGGGGTAAAACAATATCGGGCAGTAACTGCTGTAGCTGATTGAATGACATTGACAACTGCGACTCAATATCACTAAGGTCAGCGTATTCTCGTTCTACATCCTTGACCAGCAACTGCAAAGTAGAGTCCTGAAAAAACAACAACAGCTTACTCTTCATCTGTGGGTCTGTGGCTGGGCCAAGCTGAAGTACATTCTCAATCAGCATGCGTGTCTCGGTGGGATATTCCGTATTCATCTGCTGCAAGGCGGCAAAATCACCTGTAGTCAGGTAGCGTTGCTCCAATTGATCGTAGCGATCGATAGCGAGCTCATCACTCGATGTCTCATCGCTACTTGGACGCAAATGCCACTCACAACCAATGCAGGCAAGCATCAAAAGGAAAAGCAAGAGATAAAACTTTCGCACCCTAATTTGTCGTTAAAACATTTTATGAACGTTAAATTCGAATGCAAAAATACTAAAATTTCTTTTAATAACCAAATTTTAACCTAAAATATTTAAAAATTAATTGAATAATAGAGGCTTTTTGAGTATTTTTGTATCAAAACTAAAACGAAACAACTACTTATGAAGCTATTTTTTCTTTCCGTCGCGCTTTGCACAGCTTTCGTTGCCAATGCGCAACAGACGTTTACCGTCACCGTGACCAACCCCACGAAGACTGTTCGTAACGACCAGCCTGTCATCATCCCCCTTGCCAAATATGGTGAGGTCTGCTCTGCACTTGTCACTGTGGATGGCAAGGAGATTGCCTCGCAACTTGATGACCTGGACTTGGATGAGCAGATGGACGAGCTGTGCTTCTTGGCTGATTTGAATGCCAAGGAGTCCAAGACCTACAGCATCACCTTATATGAACAGGGAGAACCTCGACAGTATCCTGCTCGTGTCTATGCCGAAATGCTCATGCGTAACGACAAGGTGAAAGAAAAAAACCGTCACAACAACTATATCTCAAGCATCACTGCTCGTGGTGACTGTGCCAATTCCTACAACTTGCAGCACCACCACGGAGTGGATTTCGAAAGCGAGCTAAACGGCATTCGCATCTATTTCGACAAACGTCAGACCCTTGATTTGTATGGCAAGTTCCAAAAAAGATTGGAACTGAAGGAGACACAGTTCTATACTTCTGAAGAACAGAAGAAACAGGGCTATGGCGATGACGTGCTTTGGGTTGGCAATACATTCGGCTTAGGGGCTTTTCGTGGATGGGATGGAAAGGAGCCTACCATGATTGAGCCTGTAAAGAACCGCACTCAACGAGTCATCAGTTATGGACCCCTGCGTACCATCGTCGAGGTGATTGACCAAGGGTGGAAGGCCGACGCTAATAAGCCTGCCTTGAACATGACACTCCGCTACACCCAATATGCGGGCCATCGTGATACTGACGTCGATGTGTTCTTCCATCGTAATGCCGCAGATTACCTATTCTCAACGGGTATTATCAACGTGAAAAATTCAGAGGAGTTCTCCGATAAGCATGGCCTTCGGGCTTGTTGGGGCACAGACTATCCTTCTACCGATACGCTGAAATGGAAACGGGAGACAGTTGGCTTAGGCATTCTTATCCCCAGGCAGTACATCGTGAAGGAGGAGCCAGCCAACAAAGACAACTATGCCTTTGTGATTAGCACCAAAGAAAAACATCTTGCCTACAAGATTGTGTACGGTTCTGCAAATGAAACCTTTGGCTTTCACAATGCAAAGGAGTGGTTTGAATGGCTCAAGCTATGGCGTAAGGAGGTGGAACAACCCATCGTCGTGAAGTATTGACCGCCCTTACTGCTTGATTTTCTCCCACGCATTGTTCTGCGAGGCATTGATACCGAAAAGGATGTCGTAGACCGACTCCTTTTCTTTTTGTGTACCCTTGCCTTTATAGATATTGGCCAACTCATCACGCTTATAATCGGTCCATATCTGTGGGAGCAGGCTCAGCGGTTTGTTCTCATGGGCTTTTTTCAGGCCGTTCTCAAGGGCAGTCGTCACGTTGGTACGTCCACGTTCCGCGTTCTGCGCCATCTCGTCGAGCCCTGTGCGATAGTAGTCATACTGCAACTGGCGGAAAGGCTTCATACCCTCGTCCAGATAGTCGTTAATAATGGCGAAACGATTGCGGGAATCCTCGAAAGATTTCCATCCGGGATAATCAAGCGACTGTGCGTTGTTGACCAAGTACATACAACGCTGCAACACATCTGTGCCACCTAAAGGGGCAAAACTATCAAGGTCAAGACCGATAATCAGATAACAATAATAGGCGATGAGGGCTACCAACTGATTGTCTATGACCTCTTCGTTGAAGTTCAGTTGGTCGTAGAGGGCATAGTCAAAGATAAAGTTCTTGTCGGTATTATTATATAAGGTACTTGTATAGGCAGCATTGTAAACAGGCCTGTTGGCTTGTATCAGGGCATTGCAGGTGAAGCGATTACTGCTCGCATCATACTTTGTCACCGTGATATTGAAGTTGCACACGATACGCTCATTCTCCTGAAACTGCAAGTCTGTCCACTGGTGTTCATTGATAAACTGCTCCAGGGTCTGCTGCAAATTTTCGAACACCGAAGCATCCGACCCCTGCACCTGACTATGGTTTACTCTCACCGTTGCCTGTAATTCCTGCGCCACCATTGGTTTCCCAAGAAAACACAGCAACAAAAGTAAAAAGCACCTCCCCATTATCTCCATATTACCTCCTTATTATCTCCCTAATATATTCCTCACCTCATCAACAATATCCCTCGCCACCTCAGACTTCTGTTTCTTCTCATAATCCTTACGGCCCTCTGCCGAAATGATGGCAATCTGGTTCTCGTCACTCTTAAAGCAGGTTCCTTCGTTACGCAGGGAGTTGAGTACAATGAAATCCAAGTTCTTCTTCTCCAACTTCAGCTCCGCATTGTGCTGCTCGTCGTTGGTCTCTAAGGCAAAGCCTACGAGCAACTGCCCTTCCCGCTTCATACGTCCTAAGTCGGCGGCTATGTCGGGATTGGGAATCAATGACAACGTGAAATCTTCCGTCTTCTCTCGTTTGATCTTTTGCACAGCTATCTCCGCAGGCCTATAGTCTGCCACTGCAGCACACAGAATGGCCACATCGGCTTGCTTGAAAGCCTCCACCGCTGCAGCGTGCATCTGCAGACAACTCTCTACATCGACTCGATGAATACGGGGATGATCTATCTGCAGTGATACGGGGCCCACCACCAACGTTACCTCAGCACCCCTGCGGGCACACTCCTCAGCCAAGGCAAACCCCATCTTACCGCTACTGTAATTGCCGATAAAGCGCACAGGATCAATCTTCTCGTAGGTAGGTCCAGCCGTAATCATCACCTTTTTACCCTGCAAGTCCTTCTTCTCAAAGAAGTCATCAAGGGCAGCCACAATCCGTTCTGGCTCTTCCATCCGTCCCTTGCCTTCAAGTCCACTGGCAAGGAAGCCACTTCCTGGTTCTATGATATGATTTCCGATGGCACGTAACTGCTCCAAATTACGCTGTGTGGCAGGATGCGCATACATGTCAAGATCCATCGCCGGAGCTACAAAAACAGGTGCCTTCATGGAAAGATAGGTAGTAATGAGCATGTTGTCGGCCACCCCACTCACCATCTTACCCAATGTTGAAGCAGTACATGGAGCAATCAGCATCGCATCGGCCCACAGCCCTAAGGCGACATGGCTATGCCACGTACCATCGCGTTGCTGGAAAAAATCACTGATGACAGGCTTCTGGGTCAATGCCGAAAGCGTGATAGGAGTGATAAACTCCTTTCCTGCCGGCGTGATGACCACCTGCACCTCGGCTCCTGCCTTTACCAACAACCGGATAATCAAACATGCCTTATAAGCAGCTATAGACCCGGTAATACCTAATACTATCTTTTTTCCTTTCAGCATCAGCTATTGAATTTCTGCATCTCACGTAAACGGATACGAGTGAGGACCTGCTTGGTGTTGTAGGTGAAGTCGCCTTGCAGAATCCAGGAATAATAACCGACGTCGCTCTTGAGCACATCGGCAACCGTCTTACCCTTGTGCTTGCCAAAATTGAAGTACTCAGTCATAATGGGGTTGCCATCCTTGTCGAGCATGGTCTTGCCTGAGCGATCCTTCAGTTCACCCCATACGATGCGTCCTGCAAAGTCGACGTTGTTGTTGACCTTGGAGAAAGCTGCCAGACAATCCATATCATTCTCCAACACACGGCCTTCAGGGTTCTCACCCAACTCACGTTGCTTCTCCTCCGTATAGCGGTCCAGCTCTGCCTGTAGCACTCTATAAGTGGCCTCTGTGTCTTGATCGGCACGGTGGGCTTCGAAGTCTTCTTCCATCTTACGTCCACAATAGAATTTATAGGCAGCTGCCAAATTGCGACGCTCCATCTTGTGGAAGATGGTCTGGGCATCTATGAGACGGCATTTGGAAAAATCGAAGTCGATACCTGCACGAAGGAACTCCTCGGCCAACAGGGGAATATCAAAATGGTTGCTATTGAAACCAGCAAAATCACATCCCGTAAACACATCACTCAACTGCTTTGCTATCTGCTTGAAGATGGGTTTGTCCTGAACATCCTCATCGGAGATACCTGTCAGGGACGTAATTTCTGGCAGAATGTGAATGCCAGGATTAATCAGGTGATTACCCCGCTCTTCACGTCCATCAGGGTACACCTTAATATACGAAATCTGGATGATTCGGTCTTTAACCAAATCAAGTCCTGTCGTCTCCAAATCGAAGATGACCAACGGTTTCTTTAAATTAAGTTTCATCAATGCACAATGTTCAAAGTTCCATAGTCTGCCCTACAGCGTCGACCATCGGTCGCATACTACCGAAAAGAAGCAAGTAAGAAACTTGCAGGGCAAAGACGACCAAAGAACTAATCGTTAATCAGCATGGGCATCATCAACATGAGAATGTCCTGATTCTCCGGTTGTTCTGCGGGGAGCACCAAGCCAGCACGACTGGGATCTGCCAACTGGATGACAATCTGGTCACACTCAAAATTGCTCAGTATCTCGATGAATGAGGAACCCTTGAAACCGATACTCATAGGCATACCGTTATAGTCGCAGGCCATGCGCTCGGTAGCAGTCTTCGAGAAGTCGTAGTCCTCGGCATCAAGCTGCAGGGTGCCATTCTCTACATGGAAGCGAATAAGGTTGCTGGAATCATTGGAGAAGGGCTGGACACGACGCAAAGCGGCCAACAGGCCCAAGCGGTCTACCGTCAGCTGGTTAGGATTGCTCTGAGGAATCACGGAGTTATAGTTGGGATAGCGTCCCTCTATGAGGCGACAGATGATGATACCATCACCAAAGTTGATCTCTGCATTGCGCTCATCGAAGCGAATCACCACGTCGCCACCCTGCTTACCTAAGACACCCTTAAGCAAAGAAGCTGGTTTCTTAGGAAGGATAAAGGCTGCGGGCTGGTCGCTCTTGATGGTGAATATCTTATTACGAACCAACTTATGACCATCGCTTGCCACCACAGCCAGACAATCGGGCGTCAAGTCGAAATAGATACCGTTCATCACAGGACGAAGCTCATCCTGAGCCGTAGCGAAAATGGAACGATTGATATTGTCGGCCAGCAACTGAGTCGGTATATTAATCACATTGGCTTCCTCGCTCACTTGCTGGGGCTGGGGGAACTCATCGGCATTCTCCACAGGCAGCGAGAACATACCATTCTGATAGCTGACCCTTGCGATATTGTCATTCTGGTTTACATCAAAGGTGATGGGCTGTTCGGAAATGCCCTTCACAGCTTCCAGCAAGTCGTGGTTGCCCACACAGAAGTGACCATCACCGTCGTTCTCGTTCAGTTCGATGCAGGTCTTCATCATCACCTCGCTGTCGGAAGCCGTCAGATGCAGTTGTCCTTCGATGATTTCAAAGAGGAAATTGCCAAGGATCGGCAACGAATTCTTGCTATTGATTACCCTCGACAATGACACGAGTCGACTGCTGAGGGCCGTGCTTGATACAGTAAATCTCATATATACTTTGGTTTTTATTCTTAATTTGGCGTACAAAAATACAAAAAAGATGTGGAAGAGGAAAAAATATCAAGAAAAACTTTCGGTTTTTCAAACTATTTTAGTAATTTCGCAAACGATTTTGCAAAAATACAAACAATAAATACGATTAAACAAATGGATATAACAGGAAAAGTCATTGCCATCATGGAGGCAAGAGGGGGAGTATCGTCCCGTACCGGTAATAGCTGGATGATTCAAGAGTATGTAATTGAGGTGCCAGGCACTTATCCCCGTAAAATGGTGTTTAACATCTTTGGTGAAGACCGCATCAAGCAGTTCAACATTCAGGCTGGCGAGGAAATCACCGTTCAATTTGATATTGATGCCCGCGAATACAATGGCCGTTGGTACAACGATATTCGTGCTTATAACATCATTCGTGGTCAGGTGCCTCAGTCAGTTCCTGCAGCTACGCCATTCCCGCCTCAGCAGCCTGCTGCCCAGCCTGGTGTAGCACCACAAGCTGCTACAGCCCCATTCCCACCCGCACAAGAGCCTGCTCCAGAGAACGCAGCCGACGATCTGCCGTTCTAAGGAAGTATGCCCCATTTTTCTATCAAAAAAAACGGACTACCGATGCCTCATCGCTTGATGGCATCGGTAGCCGTTTTATTTACACTTTTATTCTCCCGTTACGCCCTTAGAGGACGCTTTGAATGCGAAGAATTACCACAACTGCAAGCGCTGCTCTTTGGGGAGATACATCTTGTCGCCAGGCTTCACATCGAAAGCCTCATACCACATGTCGATGTGGGGAAGGGCACCATTGACACGCCATTCACCAACAGAGTGAGGATCGCTCTTCGTGCGGATTCGAATTTCCTGTTCTGTGATATTCTGTCCCCATACACCAGCATAAGAGATGAAGAACCGCTGATCAGCCGTAAAGCCCTCTTTTACCTTGAGGGGCTTCGTAGCCGTAGCATTCTTATAGGCATACCAAGCCACTTGGAGACCACCGTGGTCGGCCAGATTCTCGCCAAGGGTCAAGCGTCCGTTGGCATTGAGGTCTGGTAGCACCTTGATGCCATTGAAGAAGTCAGCATATAAATTGGCTCGTTCGTCGAAACCTGCGGCATCAGCTGCTGTCCACCAGTCGTGCATGTAGCCCTTATCGTCAAATTGACGACCCTGGTCATCGAATCCGTGGGTCATCTCATGCCCGATTACCACACCGATGGCACCATAGTTGAATGCCTCGTCGGCCTTAGGATCGAAGAAAGGATACTGAAGAATACCTGCAGGGAAGCAGATTTCGTTGGTGGTGGGGTTGTAATAGGCATTCACCGTCTGGGGCGTCATAAACCACTCGTCGCGGTCAACAGGTTTACCAGCCTTCTCCTCAATGCTCTTGTCATTGCGGAACTTGCGGGCTGCCATCACATTGGCATAGAACGACTTCGAGGGATCGATATTCAGGTCGCTGTAATCACGCCACTTGTCAGGATAACCGATCTTCACGTAGAAGGTAGAGAGCTTCTTATGAGCATTCTGCTTGGTGGAGTCACCCATCCAAGTCTGTGCGTCAATACGCTCGCCCAAAGCAATCTGCAAGTTTTTCACCAACTCGGTCATAATCTTCTTCGAAGTAGCAGGGAAGAAACGCTCACAGTACATCTTGCCCAAAGCCTCGCCCATAGCACTCTGTACGCTGTTGGTGGCACGTCTCCAAAGTGGGTAGTCCTGTTTGCGACCAGTCATCGTCTTTCCGAAGAACTCGAAGTTGGTTTCGCGAACCTCATCGCTCAACAGTGAAGCGGCACCCATGATGACATCCCACTGCATGTATGCCTTAAGGTCTTCTGCAGTCAGGGCAGCATAGAGCTTGTCCAAGCCAGCCATAAAGGAGGGCTGCCCCACAATCATCTCCTGAATGTACTCGGTCTTTATGCCTTCGGCATTAGCCAACTGCACGAAAGGAATGCTTGGGTAATTCTCCTGGAACTCCTTCAAAGTCATCTTGTTATAGTTGGCCTGCGGGTCGCGTAGCTCGGTACGGCTCTTTGACACAAGGGCCAACGATGTTTCATAGCGGAAGATGGCGTCGCGTTTCTGCTGAGCCTGCTGCTCGGTGAAGCCGAACAAGCGGAACATGCGAGCAATATGTTCCTTGTAGGCCTCACGAATCTTCACCGTAGCCTCGTCGTTATTCACATAGTAATCTTTCTGTCCGAGGGTCAGACCACCTTGGTGAAGGCTCATGATGTTCATAGTGACATTCTTCTCATCGGCTCCGAAACCGAAACCAAATGAGACACCAAAGCCAAAGGGAGCGTACTTCACCTGCAAGGCTTCAAGCTGCTGTTTGGTGCTGGCAGCCTCCATGTCGTCGAGAATAGGCTTCACGGGACTGATTCCCTCGTTGTTACGACGCACGGAATCCATTGCCAACTTGTAGAAGTCAGAGAGTTTGCGCTCGGTAGTACCCTCGGCATACTTTTTCTTCTCAAGGTCGCCCAAAATGGCATTAATACGCTTGTTGTTGTCTTCCTGCAACTGGTCGAAGCTACCGAAGCGAGAGTAGGCAGCAGGTAGCGGGTTAGCCTTTTGCCAACCACCGGTTGCAAACATGTAGAAGTCGTCCTGCGGCTTCACGTTCTTGTCCAGATTCTCAGGTCTGATGCCAGCTTTGTTCTGAGCCATGCCCATCAGAGGGGCTACAGTCATCAGCATCATAGGAATTATTCTTTTCATATAAATTTTAAGTTGAATGTTATAAAGATATTTCTTCTAATTCTTCCGACAGTTTTTCCCAACGCTCCACCTCTTCGTCCAAGTCACGCTTTGTGTCGGTATATTCAGTGACAAGCATCATATCCGAGGCGTTCTTCGGATCGCACAGCAACTGGTCGAGTTCCTTCAACCGCTGTTCCATCTTTGCAATCTTCTTCTCGCTCTCTTCTACGGCCCTTTCTGCCTTGCGAATGCGTTTCTGCTGTTCCTTGTGGGCAGCATAGGACGAAGCTCCAGAAGTTACTCCTGCAGGCTCTGAGGGGATTTCATTAGTTTTAGGTGTTTCCTTTCGCCCTCCATCAAGGTAGGAGTCTATGGTGTCACCCATTGAAGAAGAGAGGGGAGCTTTTGACCGCAGAAAGTCGTAGATACCACCAATGTGCTCACGCACCTTGCCGCCTCCAAACTCAAATACCTTTGTGACAAGGCCATCGAGAAATTCTCGGTCGTGGCTCACGATAATAGCCGTTCCGTCAAAGGCACGAATAGCTTCTTTCAGCACATCTTTCGAGGGCATGTCCAAATGGTTGGTAGGCTCGTCAAGGATGAGCAGGTTCACAGGTTCCAATAGCAAACGTATCATTGCCAGACGGCTACGTTCTCCACCACTGAGTACTTTCACACGCTTGTCAGCATTCTCGCCACCAAACATGAAAGCCCCAAGGATGTCGTTGATACGGAGGCGGATGTCTCCTTTTGCCACGTAGTCAATAGTCTGGAAGACCGTCAAACTCTCATCAAGCAACTGAGCCTGGTTCTGTGCGAAGTAGCCTATCTGCACATTATGGCCTATCTTCAGGTTGCCTTCAAAAGGAATCTCCCCCATGATACACTTCACGAGGGTCGACTTGCCCTCACCGTTCTTACCCACGAACGCCACCTTCTCTCCACGCTTGATGGTGAAGTTGACATTTGAGAACACAAGATGAGCAGTACCCTCGTCTGATGAGGAAGAAGGAGCCGTCATATAAACTTTCTTCACGTCCTCACAAATGACTGGATAATCTCCACTTCTGAGACAAGGTGGAAACTTCAAATGCATGGCTGAGTTATCAACCTCGTCAACCTCAATGGGCACTATCTTCTCTAACTGCTTAATCTTCTGCTGCACCTGAACGGCCTTGGTAGCCTGATAGCGGAAACGCTCGATAAATGCTTTCATATCAGCCATTTCCTTCTGCTGGTTCTCGTAAGCCCTCAGCTGTTGTTCACGGCGTTCTTTGCGCAATATGACATACTCATTGTACTTCACACGATAGTCAATGACATGACCACAGGAGATTTCGAGAGTACGGTTGGAGACATTATTGATAAAAGCTCGGTCGTGACTTACCAAGACTACCGCCCCACTCCACTGGGCCAACAATTGCTCCAACCACTGTATCGACTCGATATCCAGATGGTTCGTAGGCTCGTCGAGCAACAGCACATCAGGACGACGCAACAGGATTTTTGCCAGTTCGATACGCATACGCCAGCCTCCGGAAAATTCATTGGTGGGACGGTCGAAGTCGCTACGCAAGAAGCCAAGACCCATTAACGTACGTTCTATCTCAGCCTCATAGCCCTCAGCTCCCAACATCTGGTAACGCTCATGCTCGTTTGTGAACTTCTCAACCAGCGCCATGTACTCCTCACTCTCATAGTCGGTACGCTCGTTGAGCTGTCGCTCCATGCGATTGATGCGGTCGGCCATTTTTTGAATATCGGCAAAAGCCTTCTGAGCCTCCTGACGAACGGTAGTGGAGTCTTGCAAAATCATCACCTGCGGCAAATAGCCTATGGTCGTATCGTTGGGCACGGCCACACGACCTGCCGTAGGATTCTCCATACCACAGAGTATCTTGAGCATCGTCGACTTGCCCGCACCATTCTTGCCCACAAGAGCTATGCGGTCACGGTCATTAATCACAAAAGTAGCATCACTGAACAACGGCTTCACGCCGAATTCTACTTTCAGTCCTTCTACAGAAATCATATTCTAATCACTTTACTTCTTCCCAACGGAACACGGCACCATTGCGACGAGCAGGATCGCTGCCCGTATAGTCCATAGAATAAGGACTACCCGTAGTGGGACTTTTACCTAAGTATCGATGGTTTTTCAACGAAAGGAGCATGAAATCGTGGTCGAGATAGTCTTGCCAGAGGAAGACTTCAGCTTCGCTTTGATTGGTAGTAAAGCGCACGTCACCAGGAAGACCATCACCATAGACCTTGACGTAACGGCCATCGGCACACTGCAATGAAACCTGACCGTTACCACGGTCAATCACACGGAACTTTGTCAAATTGCTCTTGTCACCGGCATGTGTGTCGTAAAGCAATCCATGCTTCAGGGCAATGGCTGGGCGGCTCGTAGCCTTGTTGATCATGCGGATGGTCTTGCCATAGGGAATATTTCCGCTACGATCGGCCATCGGCTCATCAACCGTGAAGTTGTCGAACTCAGCATAGCCACCCTTCTTGCCCTTCACGTTGAAGGCAAAGAGCGCATGACGGGAACCTTGGAAACTGATGAGCTGATACGAGAGGGGCATCGTACGCCCTAACGTCCTATATTCCTTGCCATCGACAGAATAGGCATATTGTGCCTGATCGTTGTCATAATCTCCTATGCTACGAAGCCAAATTTTGCTAAATGGAGCATTGAGATTGACATCAACGGTGTCATTCGTTAACTGCTCGAAGCAACGTAGAGTAAAGGAGTTGCCATCTTTGACAATACCAATCCACGAACAGGGAACATTGATATTGCCCAGACCGCAAACGTCGCCGTCCTTCATTCCCTTGACGAAAAGCTCGACGGTAGTGACTGACTTCGGTCCGATGACACGCTGAGTCAATGTATTTCGTGCCCACATCAACTGTTCTGCTGGCGTTGACTGAATACGTAGTTTACCATTCTTCAGACTCCACATCTTATCATCGGGATTGTGGTTCCACTGCCAGACACGTCCCAACACCTTACCATCAAAATTCTCATTACGGTCGTAAGCACTTCTTGCTGTCCAAGAAAGGGGAGCCTCTCCCGGCTTATACCAAGTGCGGGGAGCACGACCAAGGTTGCCAGGCAATCCTACCATAGGCCATCCATCGACCCAGGTCATCGGCATCAAGCACACTGTGCGCCCAATGGAATGGAAGTCCTGCATGAATAGTGCCCACCAAGAACCATCTTTATACTGCACAATGCCCCCCTGATGGGCGTTGGTACAGGCAGTAGCATCCTTGTCGACAGGGCCAAGGGCGAACTTCGTGCCGTCGCTGCCAATGCGATATTTCTCACCTCGAGGAATCTGCGTCAGTGAGGCTGCATGATAGCCATAGGTTTCGTCGGCTGTGATGACACGTGTCTCGTAAGGTCCCCAAATGCTCTTCGAGCGGGAGCAGAGTGTACGGCCATTGGGGGAGTAGTCGGTAGAAATAAGATAGTACATACCGTCAATCTTATACATGTGGTGACCCTCTCCCACCCCGTTGCCCTCAGGGATGATGACGCGGTCGGTCTCCTCAATGGGGCCACTCATATCGGGCTTCAATTCCGTACAATGCACTTCCCCATAGCCATGAATGGCATATACCTTTCCGTCATCATCGAAGTGGACGGCAAGGTCGTAAATGCGGCCCTTCATATTATGATGCGTCCACGGACCACGAATATCTTTTGCTGTAAAGCATTGCAGCCCTTTGCCATTGATGTTCGAGAATACATAGAACTGACCATTGGCATAGCGGATCGCTGGTGCCCAGATGCCTTGCCCATAGACTTCTTTATGGTCTTTCAGGGAGAAAGCTGGGTCGTCGAAATCGAATCGGTCAAAACAATAGGAGATATTCTCCCAGTTCACTAGGTCCTTCGAGTGAAGGATGACCAAGCCAGGCACTGCATGCATCGTGGTGCCAGCCAGATAGTAGTCGTCACCTACACGAAGGATATCAGGATCGGAAAACTCATCGTAGAACAGAGGATTGGTAAAAGTGCCGTTACCATTGTCGGCTGTCCATGATGTTGTCTGAGCTTGCATACCCATCGTCCCGAGCAAACAAGCCATGCAAAGATGTAGTAATTGTTTCATTCTTTTGACCAAAAAAATTTTTTGCATTGACAAAGGTAGGGACAAACAACTGGATAGCAAAATATTTTTGCAGATTTTAACAAGGAAAATAGATTCTGACAGTAATAGATAGTCGCGAAAGTCCTTTTTTTATTTCTAATGAGAAAAAAGTATAATTTTTCCGTCAACATGATTATTATATCAAAATTTTTACCTAACTTTACAGCCCAATAAATGAATTTTCTTTTTCTAAACTAATTTTGTTAAAAAAACTATGCAAAACGTACCTGTAATTAAAATCGGTATTGTGGCCGTGAGCCGCGATTGTTTCCCCGAATCACTGGCAGTCAATCGCCGCAAGGCTGTTATCGCCAAGTATGTAGAGAAGTTCGGAAACGAAGGTATCTATGAGTGTCCTATCTGTATCGTGGAGAGTGAGATTCACGCACAGCAGGCTCTCGAGGATGTGAAGAAGGCTGGCTGTAACGCCCTCTGCGTCTATCTTGGCAACTTTGGTCCTGAGATTTCTGAAACTATGATTGCTGACTGGTTCCAGGGTCCCACCATGTTCTGCGCTGCTGCTGAGGAAACTCAGAACGATCTGATTGATGGTCGTGGCGACGCTTACTGCGGAATGCTGAATGCCAGCCAGGCCCTTTCGCTTCGTAAGACTCGTGCTTACATTCCAGAAGAGCCCGTTGGCGATGCTGCCCAGTGCGCTGAGCTGATCCATGAGTTCCTGCCCATCGCTCGTGCTATCGTGGGTCTGCAGAACCTGAAGATCATCAGCTTCGGTCCCCGTCCTAACAACTTCCTGGCTTGTAATGCTCCTATCCGTGCCCTCTATGACCTGGACGTGGAAATTGAGGAGAACTCAGAGCTTGACCTGCTCGAGGCTTTCCAGAAGCACCAAGGCGATCCTCGCATCGACGACGTCGTGAAGGATATGGCTGCAGAGCTGGGTACAGGTAATAAGATTCCTCATGTGCTGCCGAAGTTGGCTCAGTACGAACTCACACTGACCGACTGGATTGAGGGTCACAAAGGCTCTCGTCAGTTCGTAGCTATGGCAAACAAGTGCTGGCCTGCCTTCCAGACCATGTTCGGCTTCGTTCCCTGCTATGTGAACAGCCGCCTGACGGGTCGTGGTATCCCCGTGGCTTGCGAGGTAGATATCTATGGCGCTCTGTCTGAGTACATCGGAACCTGCATCTCTCAGGATGCCGTTACTCTGCTCGACATCAATAACACCGTACCTCAGGATATGTACGAGGAAAGCATCAAGGGCAAGAAGTTCCAGTGCGACGAGTACACCGATAAGGAAATCTTCATGGGCTTCCACTGTGGTAATACTGCTTCTAATAAGGTTTGCAGCTGCCAGATGTGCTTCCAGCGCATTATGGCTCGTGCCCTGCCTGTAGAGGTAACCAACGGTACGCTGGAGGGTGACCTGCAGCCCGGTCTGGCTACGGTATACCGCCTGCAGTCTACTGCTGACACCAAGCTCCGTGCCTACATCGCTCAGGGCGAGATTATCCCCGTGGCTACCCGCTCCTTCGGTTCTATCGGTATCTTCGGTATCAAGAACATGAGCCGCTTCTATCGTCACGTCCTCATTGAGAAGCACTATCCTCACCACTGCGCCGTAATGTTCGGCCATCAGGGTAAGTACCTCTGGGAGGTCCTCAAGTACATGGGAATCCCCGTGGATGAGATTGACTACAACTTCCCGAAGGGCAACTTCTATCCCACAGAGAATCCTTTCTGCTAATTCAAAGGACATGAAAAAATCCCGATGTTCAAGCAACGAGCATCGGGATTTTTTTATTCAACTATATCAAGCTCCATTTGCGATGGAGCTTGATTATTAGATTCCTGCACTTGCAATCCACTCGTAGATGCAGCTGACAACGCCGAAAAGGCAGATACCAGCGGTACAGATAGCGAGTGAAATCTTCGTGGTGCTGTCGGTTGCAAAGGTAGGTAGTGGGTGGGCTTCCTGCTTGATATACATAGCCTTCACGATAAGCAGGTAGTAGTACAAGCTTACCACTGTGTTGACCAAAGCGACGAGAACAACAAAGTAGGGCCAGAAAGGATAGGCGTTCTGTCCATTCACAGCAGCAAGGAACACGAAGAACTTCGAGAACATGCCTGCAAACGGAGGGATACCAGCCAAAGAGAAGAGAGCCAGGGTCATGAGCAGGGCAAGCTTCGGATTGGTCTGATAGAGACCATTATATGCAGACATCTGGGTGTTACCGCCATTGTGCTCCACAGCACTAATCACTGTGAAGACTGCCATATTGGCCACCACATAGACAAGTACGTAGAAGGTCAAAGCAGTAGCTCCAGCCTGGGCATTGGCACCAATCACAGCCAACATGATGTAGCCAGCCTGCGAGATGGACGAGAAGGCCATGAAGCGCTTCAGCTCCTTCTGACGGATGGCAAAGAGGTTGGCAATGGTAATGGAGAGCATGATGACAATCCACAACATTGGATTCCACCAGTCAACCATCGATCCGAATACCTTCGTGAGGATGATGCATAGCGTGAGGGCAGCAGCCCCTTTAGATACGACGCTCAGATAACCCGTAACAGGAGTGGGAGCACCCTGGTAGGTATCAGCCGTCCAGAAGTGGAAGGGCACCAGGGAAATCTTGAAGCCCAGACCACTGAAGAAGAATACGAGGCCCATGATAGCCAACGGTGTAGCAAGATAGTTCCTGCCCAGCTCTGTAGCGACATTATCGAAATAGAGCGAACCGGTAGCAGCATAGAGGAACGAGATACCGAAGAGCATGACACCGCTGGAGAAAGTAGCCACGAGAATGTACTTGGCAGCACCCTCAGCAGAGTCCTTCTTGTGCTTGTCGAAAGCAACCATGCAGGCCAGTGGCACTGAGGCCATTTCGAGACCCAGGAAGAACATGAGGAACGAGCCACTTGACATCATCATATACATACCAAGCAATGTGCTCAATATCAGCATGAAGAACTCACCTGACAGCTTCTTGTTCGTTTCAAGCCACGTCTGTGACATCATAACCACGATAAGCGTACCGAAGGTAAGGATAATCTTCATTACATTCACCATCTGCGAAGTAACATAGATACCTCCAAAGGCGCTGGTAGGCTCCATAGTACCAAACATCAAGCATGCCTGGCAAATCAAAGCACCCGTGGTGATAAGAACCAGTTTCTTTGTCTTCTGGGTATCTTTCGTCAGGACGAAATCGGCAAAGAATACCACAATCAACCAGAGAACAAGGAAGGCCTCAGGCATCATATTTAAGAATTGTCCGTAATTCATATCTTATTTCCTCCTTTTTTTACATTACACCAATAGATTGTAGGATATTTCCAGCACTTGGCGAGATGATGTTGCTGAAGAAGAACGGTGCACATCCAAGGCCTGCCACACAGAAGATAAGGCAGATTACTGCGACACGCTCATCCCAAGTAGCATCGGTCAATTCGAGGAAGTGCTTGTTCTCGACCTCGCCATAGAGGATCTTGCCGACCACTCGCAGAATATAGACTGCGGTGACGACGATCGACGTACAGGCAATAATGGTAGCCACCATGCGGAACGACGTGTTAGGATCGCCTACCGTAGGCTCGGCACCAAAGGCACCTACGAAGATGGTCATCTCTGCAATGAAGCCTGAGAAGCCAGGCAGACCGAGGTTGGCCAAACCGGCAATCACATAACCCACAGCAAGGAACGGCATAATCTTCATCAGGCCAGCCAGTTCGCGGATGTCACGGGTGTGGGTACGACCATAAATCATACCGATGAGGGCAAAGAAGAGAGCCGTCATCAGACCGTGAGACAACATCTGCAGAATGGCACCGGTGACTGCCGTCTGACTCATCATCAACAGGGCAAAGAGCACCAGGCCGCAGTGAGACACCGACGAATAGGCGTTTATGTACTTCAGGTCAGTCTGCACACAAGCCGAGAAAGCGCCATAGACCACAGAGATCGTCGTCAGAATCAGGAATATCCATGATAACTCCTGAGCTGCATCAGGCAACAGGTACATAGCCACACGGAAGCAGCCATAGCCTCCTAACTTCATCAGCACACCAGCATGGAGCATCGACACAGCAGTAGGAGCCGAAGCGTGACCATCAGGAGACCAAGTGTGGAAGGGGAACAAAGCGCCCAGCACACCGAAACCAATGAAGATGAAGGGGAAGAATGAACATTGGATGCTCACGGGAATGAGATGTGAGGTCTTTGCAATCTCGTTCACATTCATCGTATAGACACCACTATACTCACCATTGTAGTAGTAGATACCAAGGATACCGAGAATGAGCAGGGCCGAGCCACCCATCAGCATCAGGGTCAGCTTCATGGCTGCATACTCACGATTGCCCGAACCCCAGACACCAATCAACAGGTACATGGGAATAAGTGCCACCTCGTAGAACATGAACATAGTGAACATGTCGGTGCAAATGAAGAATCCGAACACACCCGTTGAGAGCAGGGTGAACCAAAGGAAATATTCCTTGGTGAGCGGTTTCAACTGCCAAGAAGCGAAAGTTCCTGTGAACACGATAATGCTCGAAAGGAGCAACATCACCACAGAGATACCGTCAACACCCACGGCATAGTTGATGTTCAGTGGGGCAAACCAAGGGGTAGAAGCCACTAGCAGCATCTCATCGGTGTTGCCACCGCTACGCTGCTGAATGAAATAAATCGTCAGCCAGATAGACAGAGCCAGCAAGCACGACGAGCCAGCCACCATCACGCCACGCACCTGGTTGAGGTTGCGGGCAATCCACAATCCCAGAAGCATCAGGGCGGGAATCAAAACGAATAAACTTAATATATTCATATTCTTAGATGCATAATAGGATTAATGTTAATGCTACGCTACCAGTGATGAACCAAACGGCATACTGGCGCACATCACCACTCTGCCAGGAGCGGAGCGACTCGCCACCCTCGTTAGCTCCCCAAGCCATAAAGTTGAACGTACCGTCAACTACGTGGCGGTCGAACCAGGCAATAGGCGTAGAGATGCAACGGAAGATGATGCGATGGGTCACAAACTGCCAAATCTCGTCCTGATAGAAACGCTTATAGGCTGCACGATGCAGCTTGGGGAAGGTCTTATAGAGACGATCGGCGATAGGCTGGCTCTCACCTTTATATATATAGGTGGCGAGACAGATGCTCAGGATGGCAATGATTGTCGAGGTAGCAGCAATCTGTGTATCGAAGTGGATGGTGTAGTCGGTACCAGCGGCCGATACGAACGAACCGAAGCTTCCGCCCCAGCCGAGGAAGCCAGCCAGCGTAGTGTAGATACCCACACCAAGGGTAATCACAGAAAGGACAATCAGAGGAATGGTCATCGTCAGCGGAGCCTCATGCGGTGTGTGATGCTCGTGAGCCTCCACATTCTCTGTACCCCAGAAGATGCCGTAGTACAGACGGAACATGTAGAAGGCGGTCATAGCGGCGATACCTGTCATAATCCAACCCACCACAGGGCTGTAGGCGAAGCAGGCGGTGATAATCTCATCCTTCGAGCTGAAGCCCGAGAAGAAAGGAATACCAGCAATAGCCAAGCACGAAATGAGGAAAGTGGCGTTGGTGATAGGCATATACTTGCGCAGGCCACCCATCAAAGCCATCTCGTTAGAATGGACAGCGTGGATGATGCATCCAGCACCAAGGAACAGACAAGCCTTGAACATAGCGTGGGTGAACAGGTGGAACATACCAGCCATGTAGCCCAGCTGAGCGTGGTTGTCAAGGAATGCACCGTGATGACCAGGCAGCGAAACGCCCAGTGCCACCATCATAAAGGCAATCTGAGAAATGGTCGAGAAGGCAAGCACACGCTTGATGTCGCTCTGGGCGCAAGCCACTGCAGCTGCATAGAAAGCGGTAAATACACCCACCCAAACTACAATCGACATAGCCTCAGGAGCATACTGAATCCAGAGGGGGAACATACGGGCAATCTGGAACACACCAGCCACCACCATCGTTGCAGCGTGGATAAGAGCCGACACAGGTGTGGGGCCTTCCATAGCGTCAGGCAGCCAGATGTGCAAGGGGAACATTGCCGACTTACCGGCACCACCAATGAACATCAGCGTGAGGGCCGTGGGGATGATGCAGGCACCAGCAGCAACAGCCTTGGACATGTTACCCTCGATAAACGGAGTCGTTCCCTGACCCATCACGATGTCGCCGGCAAACGAGAAGCTGAACGAATCAGTGAAATAGCCGAAGGTCAGAATACCCACGAGGAAGAACATATCGGCAAAGCGGGTCACGATGAAAGCCTTCTTGGAAGCTGCAATAGCGGGCTTCAAAGGATAGTAGAAGCCGATGAGCAGATAAGAAGAAACACCCACCAACTCCCAGAACATATACATCTGGAAAATGTTGGTAGCCAGCACGAGGCCCAGCATAGACATAGTGAAGAGGCTCAGGAAGGCGTAGTAACGCTGGAAGCCCTTCTCACCATGCATGTAGCCGAAGGAGTAAATATGAACCATGAACGACACGGTGCTGATGACAATGAGCATCATTACCGAGATGGGATCCAGCAGGATACCCATATCAAAGTGCAGATTACCCAGCGGCAGCCACGTGAAGTTGTAGGGTACGATGGTCTGATAGATACCGTTCACACGGTCGGCCGTGAAATATTCGAAGGCCGTCCAGTACGACAGGATCGTAATGAGTCCGAGCGAGCATGTGCCGATGAGTCCGGCAGTCTTATGCTGCATCTTCATACCGGCCAGTCCTAAAACGATGAAGGACAGGAGCGGCAGAAGGAGAATCAAAAATGATAATTCGTAAATCATAGCGGCGTTTTATCCTTTCAAGTTCGTAATACTGTCCACATTATCGCTATGGAAGTTGCGATAGACATTGATGATAATCGCGATGGCCACAGCACTCTCAGCAGCTGCCACACCGATAACGAAGAGGGTCATGAACATGCCTTCCATTCCGTTGGGATAGAGCAGGCGGTTGATGGCTGCGAAGTTGATGTCAACAGCGTTGAGCACCAGTTCCACAGAGATGAGCATGGCGATAAGATTGCGGCGGGTGACAAAGCCATAGACGCCGATGAAGAACAGCAGTGCACTAAGCACGAAATAACATTCTACTGGTACCATAGCTTATTCCTCCTCCTTTCTTGCGACAACTAATCCACCGATGATACATGCCAGCAGGAACAACGAGATAAACTCGAAGGGCAGCACGTACTGATACTTCTCTGAGCCAATCAGGGCATAACCGATAGCCTTCATGGAAAGTTCGGTATCGGCCACCGAGTCGAAACTTGTGTAGAAACCCGTCTTCACGAGAATGAGAGACACCACGACAAGACTGACAAGGACCACGAGGCCATTACCTATCATGCGGCTGGTCTTGATCTTCTCAACCATACCCTGCAGGGTCTGCTTGGAAACGAGCTGGATGGCGAAGACATAAATCATCGTCACGCCACCGGCATAGACGCTGATCTGGGCAGCACCAAGGAACGTATAGTCGAGCAGGAAATAAATGCCTGCCACGCCAAAGAGCACAAACAACATGAATGTTGCGGCTCGCATGATTCGCGTAGTCGTCACGCACAGCAATGCTGAGCCGATGATGACAACCGCGAGTATGCTAAACATTATTATATTACTCATAATTATCACTTAGGGGTACTAAGTCACTTTTTACTGGTATTGAACTTTCCGACCTCCCACTCGGCACCACCGTCCAGGAGGTTGGGCAGCGAACCGCCGTTGTAAACTTCCTTGTCGAGGTGAAGCACAAGCTTGCCGCGTTCGAACGTGGCATTCTCGAAATCGTTAGTAAACTCGATTGCATCGAAATTGCAGGCATTCGTACAGAGCTGGCAGAACATGCAGTCGCCCAGGTCGTACTGATAGTCATCAAGCACCTTTTTCTTCTTGCCCGTCTCCGGGTCTTCGGCCATGTGGGCCGTGATCTTGATGGTACCGTTCGGGCATGCCTTTTCGCACAAGGTGCAAGCCGTACACTTGTAGGCACCGTTCTCATCACGCTTGAATACCAAGCGGCCACGATGGCGGGCAGATACATGGAGTGTGGTCTTGCGGTTCTCGGGGTACTGCTCCGTCGACTTGTTGGTGAAGAAGTCCTTGAAGTATTCCTTCCAAGTAATCTTCATTCCCGTTGCCAGCGTCTTCAGGCCATGCCCGATTTCTCCGAAATATGATTGTTCCATTTTTTTGTTTTTGAGTTAACTCCTTTATCTCTTAAAACTCTTTTAACTCCCTAATTACTTAATGTAAAGACCAAGTGCTACTACGACAGTCATCACCACGATGTTGATGAGAGCCAGCGGCATCAGGTATTTCCATTCCAGTTTCAGTATCTGGTCGATACGCAGACGGGGGAAGGTCCACTTAATCCACATCAGCAGCCACACCACGGCCAGTGTCTTTCCGAAGAACCAGACAATACCGGGAATGTAGTTCATGATGGCGTCAACCGGTTCGATACCCACATTCATGGGAGCCCAGCCGCCAAGGAATACTGCCGAAGCAATACCAGCAATGATGAAGAGGTTGAGGAACTCTGCCAGATAGAAGAAGCCGAAGCCCATACCAGAATACTCTGTGTGGTGACCAGCGGTCAGCTCACTCTCAGCCTCTGCCATATCAAACGGGCCACGATTGGCCTCAGCATTGCCTGCAATGAGGAACACCACAAAAGCGATGATGGCGGGAATATGGCCTTGGAAGATAAGCCATTTAAAAGGACCCGTCTGAGCCTCAACGATACCCGACATCTGCATCGTACCCGTCAGGATCACAGCCGTAATCAGGCAGAGGCAGAGCGACATCTCGTAGGAAATCATCTGCACTGCACCACGCATAGCCGAGACCACCGAGTACTTGTTGTTCGAGCCCCAACCAGCCAGGAAGATACCCACGACGCCAATCGACGAAATGGCTGTCAGCAGGAAGATACCCACGTTGAAGTCGAGAATCGTGGCACCATTGTTCCAAGGTAGGAACGAGAAGGCACCCACAGAGCCGATAATCACTAAGAAAGGAGCAACTGCATAGAGGAACTTATCTGCCTTGTCAACGAAGAAGATCTCCTTGATGAGCATCTTCAGCACGTCGGCAAAAATCTGCAGCAAGCCCCAGTAGCCTACACGCATCGGGCCAAGACGGCACTGGAAGTAGGCACAGACCTTACGCTCCATAAAAATCATCAAGCACGCAATCAGTGCATAGGCTGTCAGGATGACCACACCCACGAGCACGCACTCAATCAATATCGCCAACCATTCAGGACATCCTAACGTGACCTGAAGCAATTGGTCGAACCAGTTTGTTACAATACTAAAATCGAACATAATCTTTCTTTCTTGGCCCCCTATGATAGGGGGTTGGGGGTCTGAACGACCACCCGTTTTCCTTGATTACTAAATCATCTATCAATATCAGGAATCACGAAGTCAATAGCAGCTCCGGTAGCCACCAGGTCGGCTATCTTCTGTCCACGCAGCATCGGGTCGAGAGCACCAGTCAGAGAGAGTCCCATAGGACGCATCTTCAAGCGGTACGGACTCTTGTCGCCGCGGCTGTCAAGATAGACACCAAACTCACCGCTGGCACCTTCTACAGAGAAGTACCACTGTCCTTCGGGCACCTTGATGATAGGCTTCTGCTTCACATAGAAGTCGCCCTCAGGGATGTTATCGATAAGCTGTTCGATAATCCTCAGACTCTGATACATCTCATTGATATGACAGGTGTATCGGTCCATCGTGTCGCAGCCGTCCATGAGAATCTGCTCCCACTCCACCTTGTCGTACATCACATAGGGGTGGTTCTTGCGAACGTCGTTCTCCCAGCCTGAAGCACGACCAGCAGGACCGGTAACGGCGTAGGAGATACAATCTTCCTTCGACATCGGGCCGACCTTCTCAAAGCGCTTATGCGTGATGATATTGTCGCCAAACACGTCAACATACTCCTGAATGATGGGGTTCATGTACTTGATAAGGTCCTTCACATTCTTCACGAAGTTCGGATCAATATCAGCCTGCAAGCCACCTATTCTATAATAGTTCTGAATCAGACGTCCGCCCGTGGTCTCCTCCATCGCGTTGAGCACATGCTCACGATCGCGCATAGAATAGAGGAAAGCAGTCAGGGCACCCATATCCTGAGCGCAGCAACCCACATACAGCAGGTGACTGTCAATACGCTGCAACTCGTCCATGATGGTGCGGATATACTTGATGCGGTCGGTCAATTCTACGCCCAGGCCTTCCTCAATCACTCCCACCAGTGCATGACGGTGCATCATGGCACTCAGGTAGTTAAGACGATCGGTTAAAGCAAGAGTTTGTGGGTAGGTCATCGACTCACACATCTTCTCAATACCGCGATGGATATAGCCCAGATGCGGATAGACACGCTTCACCGTCTCACCGTCGAGCACCGTCTGCAAGCGAAGCACACCGTGAGTAGAGGGGTGCTGCGGACCAATATTCACCACATAGGCATCATGATCGAAGAGGCGGTTCTGCTTCACCTGCAAGACGCCTTCCTTGTCCAGATAGTACTCCAGACCAAAGTCTGGCTCGTTGTCATCCTCCAGCGTATAATCGTCATTGAACTTCCAGTCCTTACGGAAGGGATAGCCCTTGAAGTCGCTGCGAAGGAAAAGACGGCGCATATCGGGATGGCCCAGGAACACGATGCCGTAGAAGTCGTAGACCTCACGCTCCAACAGGTTGGCAACCTTCCAGATGTTGATGACAGAGGGGATATATGGAATATCCTTTTGCACCTTTGCCAGCATCTTTACAGAGCAACGCTGGTGAGTCTCGCTGTTCTCCAAGATATAGATACAGCCCAGTCCCTCTTCAGGACCAAAGTCTTCACCCACGATAGTCACCAGATAGTCGAAGCCTTTCTTGCTTTTCAGATTTGCCATCTCAGAGGCAAATTTCTCGAAATCGAATGTTAAAAATTCCAGTTTCATGCCTTTGCCTCCTCATTAGCTTTTAGTTCTTCAACAAATTCCTGGGGCACCTCATTCACCACGATAGTTTCTCTGCGGTGGTCACCCAGCTTACGAGCTATCAGCTCCTCGTTAGAAACACCCAAGGCTGCTTCCTCTGCGTTCTGCTTGTGGTTGGCACCACCGAAGAACTTCTCAATCTTCACCTTGCGCTGCAACTGCATCATGCCGTACATGATAGCCTCTGGACGCGGAGGACAGCCAGGAATGAACACATCGACAGGGACGATCTCCTCGATGCCTTTCACCACATGATAGCTCGACTTGAACGGGCCTCCACTAATGGCACAGCCACCCACGGCAATAACATACTTCGGCTCAGCCATCTCGTCGTAGAGACGCTTCAACAGCGGAGCCATCTTGTGGGTAATAGTACCTGCACACATGATGAGGTCGGCCTGACGGGGAGAGTTACGAGTCACCTCGAAACCAAAGCGGGCAAAGTCGTAACGTGCACAGCCACAGGCCATAAACTCAATACCGCAGCAACTGGTAGCGAAGGTTAGCGACCACAACGAGTTCGAACGACCCCAGTTGATGAGCTGGTCGAGCGAACCCGTCACCAGATTGACACCGCCCTCATGGAGCTGGTCAATCAGCTTCTCCAATGACTCGTTATCTTTCCACTCGTCATAGGGAATGCTCTTGATTTTCGGCTTTATTTCCATTCCAACGCTCCTTTCCGCCAGGCATAAGCAAGACCCAGCACTAAAACTACCAAGAAGAACCCGACAGACAACAGAGCTATTGTCCCTAAGTCCTTCACTACTACAGCCCATGGATACAGAAACACCGTTTCCACATCAAACATGAGGAACAGGATGGCGAAGAGGTAGAAGCCCACATGCAAAGGTAGCCAGGACGTGCCGCGAGTGGGAATACCACACTCGTAGGGCTCTCCTTTCACCTTGGCGTATGAGCGCGGACCAATCAGCTTAGCAATCACGTAAGCTGCCGCCACCAGTGTAATAGCCGTCAGCAAGACGGTAATTAACATTGTGAAATTCATAAAAGTATATAAAGTTGTTATAACAAAATTTTGTTTGCTTTCAAAGCGAGTGCAAAGTTAATAAAATTTTTGTAAACGAGCGACATATTTATGAAAAAATACCAAAAAAGATGAAGCAGTCTGCAAGGAAAAAAGAAAGGGTGAAGTTTTTTGAAAAAAGTTCGCAGAAAATTTGGCAGTCTCAAAAAAACGTTGTACCTTTGCACCGCATTTGAGAGAAAGTGTTTTTCGGTAGCTAAAAAAGCAACACCGAGGAAGTTTGGGTGAGTGGCTGAAACCAGTAGTTTGCTAAACTGCCGTACGGGTGACTGTACCGGGGGTTCGAATCCCCCAGCTTCCGCAAACAATTTATTTGGTAGAACAATGTTCACCAGATGGTCGGTTCATCTAACGGTTAGGATACAAGATTCTCAATCTTGGCATAAGGGTTCGATTCCCTTACCGACTACCTCCTCCACTATTTTCTTTTCAAGCAAAACTAACTGGTCGGTTCATCTAACGGTTAGGATACAAGATTCTCAATCTTGGCATAAGGGTTCGATTCCCTTACCGACTACAAACGCTGTAGAGACCCCACAAGGGTCTTTTTTTTATTTCCGTAAGATTTTACCACTATAGGACAGAGACGCCGAGAAACTCGAAAAATGTGCTGCTACTCTCCTTCAAGCCGAGAGAAGCTTAAGTCAAGACAAAAAAAACTGGGAATCGATCTTCGCAGACAGATTCCCTTAAAAAAAACTTTGGAAAATGATAAATATAGATTAAAATTACTAGTTATCGAGTGCAAAGTTACGAAATAATCCCGAAACGTGCAAGGCTGTTCAACAAGTTTTATGTTAAATATTTTAAAAGCCTTCTACAATTTCGTCAATTCCACGTAAATTCGCTGCACAGGAAGCCCCATAACATTAAAGTAGCTGCCATTCAATCCAGTCACTCCGATGTAGCCAATCCACTCCTGAATGCCGTATGCTCCTGCCTTGTCGAAGGGTTGATAGGTCTGGATGTAATAGTCCATCTCCTCGTCGGTCAGGTCTTTGAAGGTAACGTCAGTACAGACGGAGAACTGGCGTTGCTCACCAACTGTTGTCAGACAAACGCCTGTGATCACCTGATGGGTGCGTCCACTCAGTTTGCTCAGCATCCTGCGGGCGTCATCGGCATCATGAGGCTTACCCATCACCTCGTCATCAGCCACAACGATAGTGTCCGCCGTAATGACCAGGTCGTCTGGAGACATTAGTCGTAGGTAGGCATCGGCCTTTTCTTTAGCAATATACTGTGCAATCTCGGCCACAGGGAGCGTGGCGGGATAGTTTTCGTCAATGTCGGGCAACACTTTCACTTCGAAGTTGATGCCCAGTCCAGCCAATAATTCGCGGCGACGCGGCGAGTTGCTGGCCAGAATAATATGGTATTTCTTTAGATTCTGAAGCATAATCGTCTTTTGTTACCACCCGAAGGCCCGGTCATCCATCAGCCATTTGCCTTGGGCACGCAGGGTTTGTTCTATCACGTCACGGGCACACCCCTGCCCACCTAAGCGGTCGCTGATATAGATGCTTGCCTCACGCACTTCGGTACAGGCATCCTTCGGACAGACAGGACAGCCTACGCGACGCATGATTTCAAGGTCGGGAATATCATCGCCCATATACATGATTTCCTCATCCTTCAGTTCGTATTTCTTCAGGAACTCGTCGTAGGTCTTGATTTTCACGGCACAGCCCAAATAGATGTCTTCCATCCCTAATCCGGCATAGCGAATGCGGATAGCCTCCACCTTCGCACCCGTCATGATGACGATACGAAGCCCTAACTTCATCGCCAACTGAATGGCATAGCCGTCCTTGATGTTCACCGTGCGGTTGGGCACACCCTCAGCCGGCAGGTTGATAGTCTCCTGACTTAGCACCCCGTCAACATCAAAGATGATAGCGCGGATGCGGGTCAAATCATAGTTTATCATATCATTCCGTTTTCTCTGTTTCAGGATTTCATTGCATAGCTTAAGGCCGTAGTCCTCAGGGGCGAAACCCTGTAAAGCTCAAGTATGTTGCTGATGAATGAGCTTGCTCATCAGGTCGTAGACCTCACGTATCTGTGGAGTATCGGCCAGCAACCGACTCTGTGCCTCAATCACTTGCTCGTCATAGCGCACAGCAGGCCCCGTCTGGGCATCCAAAGGGTGCATAGTGCCCACCTTGGCGGCAGTCTCCTCAATCAGCGGGATCATCACCTCGAAGGGCAAGCCGGCCTTCGCAGCCACATCCGACGAAATGGCGTAGCAGGCGTTGGCAAAGTTGCAGGCAAAGACGGCAGCCAGATGCAAGTAGCGCCGCTGTTCCGACGAAAGTTCACGAACGCTCTGACTAACAGACGCCGCCAGCTTCTGCGCAAGGGCGATGGTGCCAGCATCGCTTCCCTCGATAAAGAGAGGCACGCGAGAAAAATCCACTTTTCGCTTCTTAGAAAACGTCTGCATGGGATAGAGCACACCATAATGCATCAAGCCTGTCGAATCAAACACCGAAAGCGGTACCGACCCCGCCGTGTGGAAGAACGTCTGCCCTTCCCTACCCTCAGCCAACTGCGGCAACAGTTCACCTATGGCGCTGTCCTTCACGGTGATGATAAAGGCGTCGGCCTCAAGAGGCAATGCCTTTACATCGTCCACAGCACGACAACCCACCAGCCTGCCTAAGGCTTCTGCCGAAGTCATCGTCCTACTATAGACCGCCAACAGCTGGTGGCCCGCCTCATTCAGCGCCTGTGCTAACTGTGTGGCCAGACGACCAGCTCCTATTAAGACTATCCTCATCAGAATTGATCTACGTGGACGTTCTCCCACTTCAGTTTGTCCTCGTTCTGTGGCTTGCGCTCGTCGGCCTTGTGACCGATAGCCAAGATGCAGAGCACATTGAAATTGTCAGGAATACCCAGCACGCCGCGAATCACCGTGTCGGCTGTGGTCCCGTCGCTCAATCCACGTCCACGCATCTGAATCCAGCACGAACCCAATCCTAAGTCCTCGGCCTGATACTGCATCGAGATAGCGGCTATCGAACCGTCCTCCACCCAGCAGTCGTTTTGCACTGGGTCACCTAATACCACGATGGCCAGCGGTGCATCCTTGAGGAACTGCGACCCCAAATCCTTGGCATCGGCCAGTTTCTCCAAATCCGTCGGGTTGTCAACCAACACGAAATGCCAGGCACGCTGGCTCTTCGACGTGGGCGACATCAGTCCGGCACGCAGTATCAACTTGACGTCATCGGCGTCTATTTCCTCCTTCGTAAACTTGCGGTGCGAGCGGCGCATCTGCGCCAAATCCTTAAAGTCTGTCATAGCTTCTTCCAATTATTTCTTGCAAAAGTAACAATAAAATTCCGAAAATCTTGATAATTTAAGAAAGATTTCGTATTTTTGCCATCAAAATGAATCAACTTAGGACTAACATCTACACGCAGACACGAGATTTGCCCGAAGGACTGTCACAACAAGACTTCTTCCACAGCCCCCAGCTCTTCATGCTCTGCAAGCAGACACCACGCCACAAACCTTATATGGTGGTGGTGGAGACTCCCGATGGCGAGATTATTGCACAGATGTTAGCGATGGTGCGCTACCGTTCATCTTTCATACCACCCTATTTGTATATGCACTGCCGCGTCCTTGGCGAGGGTGTCTACCACTCAGTAGAAGCCTACGACATGAGCCAGTCGGACATCTTTGCCATGATGATAGGCAAACTGACCGAGAAACTGGGACGCCGCATGCTCTATATCGAGGTGAGCAACCTTTCGCAGAAGATGTTTGCCTACAAGGAGTTGCGCTCTGCCGGCTATTTCCCCGTTCGCTGGATGAGCATACACAACTCACTCCACTCCCACACTCCTGAGGAGCGCATCAGCGAACGCATGCAGAAGCGGCTCAACACGGCCTATGCCCGAGGCGTTGTGACAGACGAGGTAGTCACCGACAGCGACTTCGAGGACTTCATGCGTCTGCTACGCCATCACAACTGGCTGAAACCCAAGCGTTTCATTCCCCACAAGGATTTCTTTCTGGGTATTGTCCGCGAGCACAAGGGACAGCTTTACCTCACCCGCTTTCGTGGTCACGCTATTGGCTGTTCGGCGGTAGTTTATAGTGGACGTCACGAGGATTTGCAGAACAATGCCTATCTTTGGTTTGCGGCTTTCCGCCGTAAGTCGTTTGCCTGGCTCCACCCTGCCGACGTCACCATTTGGCACGCCATCAAGGAGTCACATCGCCTGGGTTACGACCACATCTGTTTCCTTGACGTAGGCCTTCCCTTCCGCAAGAACCATTTCCGCGACCTTATCCTCCGTTTCGGTGGCAAGCCCACCAGCACCTATCGCTGGTTCCGCTCAAGCATCTCCTGGCTCAATCGTCTCTTCTCTTGGTTCTACCACGATTAACAATGTCATTAAGGTCATTGACACAAATGACATAATAACCTTAATGACACATTTGAAATCTATCGCCACCAGCTCTC
>Ga0326511_10000630_pt1 | contig 31015 bp, 42 predicted proteins | sample 0_2496_0518_D_FD_203701 | JGI IMG/M metagenome (GOLD analysis project Ga0326511, IMG submission 203701) | Bovine rumen microbial communities from UC Davis, California, United States - 0_2496_0518 | ecosystem: Host-associated > Mammals > Digestive system > Stomach > Rumen | place: USA...
GCGAGCCGGAGTGGATGACCAGATACTTCTCGCCGTCGCTGCCCTCGTCCACCTCGATGAAGTGGTTGCCGCCGCCGAGCGAGCCGATTGAGCGCTGCGCCACGTCGGCGTCGATGGCCTCGCGGCTATGCAGGCGGTCGATGAAGGGCACCGTCTCTACGGGTTTCTCGTGGATATTGAAGCCGCTGGGTATCTCGTTGTTCACCACGCGGTCGAGCCTTTCGAGGTCGATGTCCGTCTGTCCGAGTCTGACGACCTGCATGCCGCAGCCGATGTCCACGCCAACGGTGTTGGGCACGATGCGGTCTCGCAGGCTGATGACCGTTCCGATGGTGCAGCCCGCCCCGGCGTGGCAGTCGGGCATGATGCGGACGAGACAGTCGCCGTAGGCCTCCGACTGGCTCATTTCCCTGATTTGTGCCTCCGCCTTCTCTTCCAGCGTGGCAGCATAAACTTTAAGTTGTTCCATATCGCTCTTTTACTTTAGCCTGCTTTCGCAGGGAAATTGATTAAAAATTCAGATTAAAAATTCTTTCAGATACTCTTCGCACTTGAAGCCCTTGCGTGGCGAGAAGTCCTTGAACTCCGATATCTGGAATATCTGATGCTTGTTGCACCACTGAGCCATGTCCTTCTGCCATTGGGGGGGGTAGTTGTGTGGATTGTCGGGGTCGCGGTAGGGCTGGGCGTATGGGTAGATGTTCGGCAGGTGCTTCTCTCGGCACTCGTGGTTGCGCAGCCACCAGTAGTGGGTACGCTCATACGACTCGCGGAAGTCCGACTTGCCGCCTATCATCGTGTAGAGGAAGAACTCGCCACGGTAGCCGTAGCCGTTGATCATGCTGATGGCCCGCTCGCACTCGGCAATCTGTGCGTGGGTGTCGCAGCCGAAGCGGATGCGGCGGTCTATCCATCTGACCTGTGCCAGCAGTCGGGCGAATCGGTCGTCAACGAGCCGTGCGTCGAGTGCCTGGTTGAAGTCCACGCGGTAGCCGCGCTCGATGATTTTCTCCAACTGACTGACGGCATAGTCGCCAGCCGCCAGTATGTTGTTGTCCATCAGCACCAGTTTCGTGCGTCCCTCAATGGCTATCTCGTCGCAGTCCATGTAGGGGCGTATCTTGCCCTCCTTGCGGGGCACGACGCACCACGGGCAGCGGTTCGGACAGCCGCGCGTCAGGAATCCGTAGGCCGTGTCACGCGGGATGTTCGGATAGATGCTGTAGTCGGGCTGAAGGCGGTCTATCTCGTCGGGCAACTGGCTGTGGATGTCGTAGCCCGTACCGCCTCGCACGATGCGGTCGGCCTGATACACGGTCGTGTCGTCGGGCGAGAAGTTGAACACCTTGGCCATATACACCACGTCGTAATGGAACATCGGCGATGCCCATTCCACCTCGTCGCCCTGCTCTTTATGCCAGCGGGCAATCTTGCACAGCGCGAGGTTGGGGTAAATCGTTGCGCCCCATTTCTTTTTCTTGGCGTATCCGTCTATGTCAACGAGTCCTATCTTCATTATTTCTGGTAATTTCTGATAATTTCTTTCCTTAGCCCTTGCGCTTGATCTTCGCATTCATCTTCTCTATCTCCTTGGCCTCTTTGCTCATCGTGTTGAGTGTGCCGAGGATGATGGGCAGTTCCGTGTTATACACCTGCTCGGGCGAGCTGTAGCCCTGGTACTTCATCACGGCGTTGATGGTGTCGGTCTCGCCGGTGAGGGCGGTGTGGAGCGGGTCGCTCTTGCCGCCGCCGAAGAGGAGGGGGAACACGGAGGGGTAGAAGTTCACCACCGCAGTCTGCCATACTTGGAAGCAGATGTGGAAGAGGAGAGATGGCTGAAAGGCTACGGGTAGGCGCGTCAGCGGGAATTGGCTGATGGCTGAAAGGCTACGGGTAGGCGCGTCAGCGGGAATTGGCTGATGTTCCTCGCCTCTCAACTGGTTTTCCCAGAACTGGACGCTGGCTTCGGCCCGCTCTGCATCATATCGGAACGACGGCTTGGTGTGAAAGCGGTCGCCGGTGTCTGCCGTCGGTGGGGCGGGTACGAGGATGTAGGCCAGGAACTGTGCGTGAAGCGAGCGTGCCTCTTCGTCTGTCAGTCCGTCCTGCCACAGCTGCGGCGCGATGGCCTGCAGACTGCGATACTGGTGCCAGGTGATGTTGGAGCACGCGCCCTGGGGCAGGGCGAAGGTGACGCCTGCCACCTCGACCGTCTCTTCCTGTAGCACCATAGCGTCCCGCCAGTCCTGCTGGTTTGGGTGGACGTAGCCCGGATGTCCCTCGCGGCGCTCGCGGATCACCTTGCCCTGTTCGTCGCGCTCTTCCTTGTCGCCCTGGTCGCCGTAGGGGTACTCAAACCATTTCATAGTTTGCTTAGCCGTGAAGGCCAGTTCCCTCGCGGTGGTTGTCCAGCGGTTCCCGTCGGCATCACGAAGTATATATATGGTCTCACCAGTAGAAGGATTTGCTTCTACAGACTTCTCGACCATGAGATCGTATAGAGCCAGTAGAGCGGCACATCGAGCCACGTCGGCATTGCCGCCATACTTCATTTTGGCACGCCAGCATCCTACGAGTTGGCGCCACGATAGTTCTGACCATGATTGCGGAACCTGTGGTAGTTTTCTTTTCGATATCGTGCTGTTGCCCATGTCTTAATAATTTTTTTTGCCAGAATGTTTGCACGGTTAGAAAATTCTCGTTATCTTTGTACCGACAAAACTTCTAAGCGGTACGAGAGTTGCCGCCGCCGTGCGGCTATTTTTGTACCCAGACATTAAGGAACGAACCCCATTGGGGCAGTAACCGTGTCGGGTAGCCGAAAGGCCCCGGTGGCTTTGCTTAGAAGGCCATGTCAACGCGCAGTGCTGCCCCATATTTGTTGCAAGCGCATGATAACATATAAGTATAAACTTTACCGCACGAAGCAAACAAAGCATATCGACGCGATGCTGCGCGAGACGTGCTGGATATGGAACCATGCTCTGGCATTGCATAAACGATACTATAAGATATACCACAAACACATTGATGTCACCAGACTCAAAAAGAAATGGCCTAAATGGTACGGCATAAGCGACAGAATTGGAGCCCAAACCATGCAGGAGGTGCTTGACCGACTTGAAATCTCTTGGCAACTTTTCTTCAAACGGATACAGAGACGCCCACCGAAATTTAAGAAGGCCGAGAAGTTCACTACATTTGTATTCACTCAATGGGGATACGGTCTGAACGGGAATGTTTTCACCATTCACAAGATAAACAAGCGTTTCAAATTCTCTCTCTCTCGCCCATACGAAGGCGTTGGCAAGATTAAGCGTGTCAGTGTGTACAGGACACCCGCCGGTGAGTATTATATTATTCTCTTCATCGACAACGAAGTGAAGCCTATAGGAAAGACACATAATGGTGCATCCGTTGGCATCGACTTCGGGTTGAGGACTTATATGACTCTCTCTGACGGGAAGCGCATCCAGTCGCCGCTGTTCCTTAAACATGCCATGCGAGAGAAGAAACGCAGAGACCGTCGAATATCCCGCTGCAAAGAAGGTAGCAATCATCACCATCAGGCTACAACAGCCAAAGCCCGCCTTGAAGAGCGCATCACAAATAAACGCAACGACTGGCAATGGAAGATAGCACACCAACTTTGCAGGGAATACGATAATATCTGCATAGAAGACTTGGAACTTGAAGGAATGAAGAAACTGTGGGGCCGTAAGATGGAAGACCTCGCGCATGGAAACTTTGTGAAAAAGCTGGAATACCTCGCTTGTCGATATGGCGTCAATGTGCTGAAGGTTGACAGATTCTTCCCTTCTTCCAGATTGTGCGAATGTGGGCATATCTACAAAACTCTTACACTGAATGACAGGGAATGGGTTTGTCCCGTCTGCGGCAGGCACCACGACCGCGACCTTCATGCAGCGAATAATATTCTGAGGCAGGGCATTGCCTCTTTGGGGAGTCCTCGTAAGACGCGGAAGTCCACATCTGTGGTTTCTGCGCTGGGACGCAAGCACCCAAGAATCCCACGGCAATAGTTGTGGGAGTATGTCAAGGTCAGTCGAACCACGGTTGTTGCCCCTCGTAGTTTCCGGTGCTACGTGGTATCTTGTAGAATGCTTCTTTTCGTTCATATCGCTCTTTGTCTTTTGTTATCGCCTGTCGGCGAGAAATTGATTAAAAATTAGGATTAAAAATTATTCAGTCTCTTGCTCCTTGCTAAGGATTGGCCCAATCGAGGCCGTTGTCGTGGAGCAGGTCGTCAAGTTCGACGAACGACTTCTTGCCGCCGTTGCGGAATCTCAGCCAGTCAGTCCTGTGGAGTTTGCAAAGGTCGCCCAGCGTGTCGATGTCGTTGGCGGCACAGATGTTGATGGTGCGCACACTAAGCTCGCAGTCCGCAAGCCGTTTGGCCTTGATGTCGGCCTTCGGGTCAGGCTCAGTCGCAATTACGCCGTGGTTGACATATTCGTTGATGACATCGGCCAGCGGTCGCCAAGCCACGACCTCGTACTCCACCGGCAGTCGCATCATCGCCCCGCCGCCGAAGTTGATCTCCGCGAAGCCGCTGTTGAAACCCTTGCCGTCGTCTTCCCACTCCGTGTACTGGTACTTGCCGTTGTTGAGTTTCATCAGTATAGGCTCCTTGTCCTTGGGCCACTCCGTGACGGGCCGCCACCACGACTGTTTCGGGTGCTCGTCGGCCCACTGCACGCCGTCCACGAAATAGTCATCCCGTGTCTCGGTCAGTCCTCGCTCGCGGCGGTAGTTGCTCTGGCAGCAGCCAGCCTCGCACGCCTTCTTCCATCTTTCGACGGACATTCTTTCGTTTCTCAGTTCTGTCATATCGCTCTTTTGTTTTGTTATCGCCTGTCGGCGAGAAATTGATTAAAAAAATTATTCATCTTCGTCTTCACTTCCTATGATGCTCTGTCCGTCATAGTCCAGTCCTTTTTCCACGAAGTCGTCTTCCAAGACATCTGACAGGTCCCACTCCCATGTGGCGATTTCGAGCACCTTCAGGGCGTTCTTGCGGTTGCGGAAGTCGGAGTCCATTCGCTCGAAACGCTTCACGCTGTCGTCCTCGCGGAAGACGCGATACCATCTGTTCTCCTTGCTGAGGTCGGCATCGCGGCGTATATCCTTTATTTCCTTCAGCCCCTTGCGCTCGGCGTCGGTCAGCTGCTTGCGCTTGCTGTCCAAGAGTGCCTGCACGTCGGCGGCGAACACTATCTTTATCCTGATGGCATTCCTCGTGGTGCTGTAACGGGTCAGCTCAAAGACGTTCTCCTTAATCTCGTAGCCCACGGCCACGGCCTTGACGGTGCCGAGTTCCTCACTCTGATACTCGTTGCCGATGCAAGCCTTATAGATGCGCTCGGACTTCATGAATGCCAGCCGCCGCAGATGTTCGCGGACGGCGACCTGGCTGTTGGCCGCCTGTTCTATGGCGTTGGCCAGCGCCTTCTGGTAAATGTTTACTTCTGTCATATCGCTCTTAATGTTTAATGTTTAATGTTCAATGTCCTCCCCGATGCTCACCTCCCTGCCGTCGGTGCGGTAGAGGTCTGTGAGGCAGTCGGCCAGCCGCTTCATCTGTCGGTCGCTCTCCAGGGTGATGGTGGTCTGGAGGTCGCCCTCCGTCACATACAGGATGACGTGATCCTGCTCGTAGTGCTTGGTTACTTTCATATTGTCGTTTCTTGTTTTTAGTCGGCTGCGCCGAGAAATTAGTTAAAAATTGGATTAAAAATTCTTTCAGTCGCTTCGCTTGATGAAAGCGCTAAAGCGAGTCTTCAGTCTGTCTGTTGTTCTCTCGGTGTGATGGTGACGGTGTTGAGCTGGCGGGCCAGACGGTCGTGCTGCTCCGGGGTGACCACCACCTCGCAGTCGTGGAGGGTGTGCGACTGGCGGCGTATCAGGTTGGCCACCTTGCGCGTCCACTTCGTGTTGCGGGGGTAGTCGCTGCGGTAGGCTTTCTTCATCTTGCGGGGCAGTCGTGGGAGCTTGCGCTCGATGGTTACGTCGAAGGTCTGTGCCCGCTCCATCAGCCGCTGCAGCACTTCATCGGGTTCGGCCTTGGCGACGGCATGGAACGAGATGGGGGATGGCCATCCGCCTTGCGGCTTGTCGTCGTCCTCGTAGATCAGCATGCCGGGCGAGAGCGTTGCGGGTTCCGCCAGGTGTATCTCCTCCATCGGCGCGTCCATGCCCAGCCGCTCAAACTCCTCGGCGGGGCAGAAGTAGAGCTTGCCCAGTCCTGCGGGTTGTTGTGATTGCTCTCCCATACGCTCAGTCCTCCTTCTTGTTCTCTCCATTTACGGAGCAGATGATAAGATGGTTCTCGTCTTTATCGCCATAGAGGGCTCGCTTCCCGTTGCTCATAAAAGTCTCGCGGCATATCTTTTCTACCCGCTCCACACAGCGGTCACCGATGTAGCCGTAATCCTGGCTTTCAAGTTCTCTGTTGACGGCTTGCGCCGCCGCATCGAATGACGTGGCTATGACGTGGAACGTGCCGCAGCCACGAGTCGTTACTTTGAATAATAGTCTGTCTTCTGTCATATCGATCTTTGTTTTTATCATCGCCTGTCGGCGAAAAATTAGTTAAAAATTCTTTTAGTATACTGTCGCCTTTGTAAAAGCGTTACCCTTGCGGGATGACGAGCGGCGGCGGTTTGTTACTCTTCCGGGTTCACCAGCTCCCAGTCGTCGGTCAGCATGTCGGTCTGCGAGGCCAGCCAGCCGTTGACGATGGAGCCATCGGCGGCCTTCATGCAGATGTACGACCCGAAAAAGCGCTGGTGAGTCTCGTTGGGATGATGACGTACCCACTCCTTGAAGTTGTAGGGCAGCGACTTCACCTGCTCGGTAATCATCCGGTCGGGCAGCATGTCGAAGGGGCGCATGAAGAGGAACATCCCCTTGCCGTTCCATCCCTGTCGGCGCACGAGGAAGCCGTTCTTGAGCGAGCCGATGGCCTGCCCGAACGTGCCCGCGCAGCCCTCCTGCAGCCGCTCCATCGACTGTGCGCCGCTGACGAAGCACGTCTCCATGTCGCCGCGTGTGAATGACTGGTCGGGGGTGTAGCCCTCCGACTGTTTCTGGTTCTCAACTGCCGAGATGTACTGCTCGGCCATCTGGTCATGATTCTGCTGTTCCATAATTGTTTTTGTTTAGCCCTCCCTTGCGGTCGGGGAAATTATTAAAAAATTTGGGTTAATAATTATTTCCGCCTTGGCCTGATGTGCAGTGCTTCGGCGTGTCTGAGCATTTCCTGCAGGTAGTCTTCCATGCGCTCTATGATTTTGTGGTACTGGTCTTCGTAGTCGTCGCTGGTCAGGTCGATGTGCATGAGTTCATGGAAGTCGTCTTCCAGTTCGCGCCGGAAGTCGGCGTTCATAATGTTGGCGTAGAAGTAACGGTCGTAGTAGTTGCGCACCGTCTCGGCTATGCGCTGGGTGGTGAACGTCAGCGGATATACCACCGTGTCGGCAAAGCACGTAGTCTCGATGCCGTTGCTGTGCAGGCGGTAGTGTGCTTTGTTCTCGTCCTCCGTTATCTCGACGTAGCAGAGCTTCGCAGTGCTGTCGTACACCCACATTCCGGTGGTGCAGTCCTTCATCTGCCGCTCCGGCTTGCTGTAGTAGTATGGGATTTCTCTCTGTTCCATTGTTCGTTTTGCTTTAAAGTTGTTTCACAAACTCGTCGATGTTCTTTATCTCCTTCTCCACGAGGGCGGCCATGAGGGCGTTGAAGGTGTCGCTCTGGATGGTGGCCTGCTTCTGCTGATGCACGCCCGACGAGAAGCAGTCGGGTATCGAGACGGTGACGCTGGCCGACGTGACGTAGCTGCTCAGGATGTCGTAGAGTGCCTGCAGCTCGCGGCGCTTCTGTGCGAAGCGTGCGGCGGTCTCTAAGTTCTCCGGTTTCATATCGCTTCTTTGTCTTTATCCAATACAGTCAAATACGGCATACCGCCAGGCAGAATATTCCACATTGGTTTCGGCAGCAGATACTTCATCTTGCCACATCCGATACCGAGGCACACCAGTTGCTCCATAGTAAGGTGGCTGCCCGTCCACTGCGTACCGTCCTCGCGGGTGCAAAGGTTCAGGAACGACCATCCGCCACCGTCCGTCTCGCGGAACTTTCGTGGCAGTTGCATGAGCATACCCTGTATTTCCTCCTGATAGAATTTCAATTTGTCACGACGCATGGCCATCTTTACATTGCCACGCACGGCTTCTACGAGGCGCACATTGTCGCCCTCCTTCTCGTCGGACAGGCACTCTCTGAATACCCGTTCCACATTTTCTGATGTCAGTTCCATATTGATTTCGTTAAAGCAGTCTTCAAAACATGGTTTGCCGTATTGTTCAGCATAGTCACGGTCATAAAAATCGAAATAGAAATGACCGCGCTTGTTCGTATAGTGGAGGTGATCATATAACTGTGGCAATATCAGTCGTTCTTCATCCTTATGGGGCTCAGAGTCATACCCATCTGGTTTAGAACAAAGAAAGTCTGTCACTTCAAACTGATACACTTCTCCGCTATAGAACAGCAGGATGTCTTCTGCATACACTTTCTGCGTGCATCTGGCTTTTATTGTTTTCTTCATCGGTCACTCCTCCTTGTCGTTAATCAGTTCCTGCATCCGCTCTTTCAGTCGGCGGTACTCTTCTTTCCAGTAGTCGGAGCCTTTGTCGGGCTCAAAGGGCATGGGCACGAGACGTATATCCTGCTCGTAGGTGACGGTGCCGTCGTCGGCATGGCTGAACTGCGGCTCCGACATCTGGGGCATGTACTGCAGGCAGATGTCGTAGATGCTCACGCCCTGCCGCTCGGCCAGGTCGTACACCTGCTTGTTCAGGTGGCTGCGCTGCTGGCGCATTATCTCGCTGATAAGCTGGTCGGTGTGGTTAGTCATCTGCTGCATTTCTGCCGCTTGCAGCAGAGTTTCGTCCACCTTGACGCGGCGGGCTTCCATGCGCTTCTTGTTCTCGAATGAGATTACTCCGATGTTGTTGTCGTTGCTCATACTTTTATTCCTCCAACTTTTTAATTTTATCAATAGCATTCGCCACCTCCAGCCAACTGCGGTTGTACGCCTGTTGCTTGTATCTGATGGCTTCGCGTTCCATCTCAAACTTATGTTCGTTCATGTATGCCATCTGTCGATAGCACTCATCCTCGTAGTCCTGCAATGTCTTGACGAGGTTAGTCAGGATAGTTTCTTCATTCTTGGTCATCGGTCAGTCCTCCTTTATTTCCTTACGTTCCTTTATCTTTAGCAGCACATAGTCCACGAACTGCTTGCACGCATCGGGATAGTCGATGCCGTTGACCCACGCAACCCAGCGGTAGGTGTCAATCTCCGTCTGCTCATATACGCCTATGGTATATCTACTCGTCACGCTGTCGCCAAGTGTAAGGCGCAGCTCAGGAAAGAACAGGCACCTCTTTGTAATCCACTCGATAGCCATCTGAACCGTCGGGCACTCATACACCTGCTTGTCTTTCGGCAATACCTCCTGGAAGCAATGTCCGAACCGGCAACCGTCCTCCAGATAGTAATGGCTGCACTTCTTGTCAAAGCCCAGCTCACTCAGCAGTACCGCCTGCTGAAATGTTACATACCTTTCTTCCATCGCTCAGTCCTCCTTCTTCTTTCTCGGTTTGATTTCAATCTCAGACGCGAGTATGCTGGCCGTTGCCTTGATGACATCCGAATTGAAGCCCTCCTTCCGTCCGTAGTAGTCGTGATGGATAATGGTACGGCGCACCATTTCCTCGATGTCGCATCTGCCGTAAGCATTCGCCACCACATTCTTCACTTCGTCGTGGATAGCATCTTTTATCCACTCTTTGACATCCTCCTTGGTGATGCCCAGTTCGTTGGCCATGTAGTTTCTGAACATGACCCACTTGTCATTCTTTCCTGCCATAGTCCTTATTCGTTTTACTATTTTAATAATTCCAATAATTCCTCTGCCTTGTCCCTGTCGGCGAAGCCTTTTACGTCCACCAACTTGTCGGTAAAGAATCCCTCTTTGAGCACTTGCACGAAGTAGCCGTCGTAGGGGATGCAGACGCCACCGGGGTAGCAAGGGTATCGGTGTTCAATCCGGTATCGGGGCATCGCTCTATTCCTCCCATAGTTTTGTCCCGTCGAGCGTTGTGCGTTGGCCCAGTACTTCGACGAGGTATTTCTTGCCTTTCTCCGCTCCCCATTCCTCACGACCCTCTCGGTACTCGATGCCTTTCAACTCGAAGGTCATGCGGCGCGACTCATCGTCCCTCTTCGGATAGCCGAGGGAGAACTGGACGTGGGTGTACCGTTCCCTGATGTCATAACATTCTATTGCCTCACTTAGAATTTCTGAGCATTCTGGATGGTTTACTACGGCCTGCGCCACCTTCTTTGACATAGGTCCGTAGTTCCCTGTAACTTCATCGTCATTCATCTCAAAAAGACGTACCATAAAATATGGTGTCAGTTCCCGGTATTCTTCCGGTTTCTCGCCAGCCTCTATCATCCGGTACCACTTAGCCTTCAATGGCTGGTGCAGTATCTTGATTGATTTCTGTTCCATAGGTTCTATTTTGCTTGTTCAGTTTCTTTGTTTATCTTTCTTGCCAGGTTCCATGCGTGATCGTAGTTATTCATCGTCATCGTCATAGTTCTGTGGCTCGTGAGTGTAGTAGTTCTCTATATATTCAGCCTCATGCTCGGTGTAGTAGTTGCCTTCATAGAGCCGGTATCTGCGCTGGCCGTCCTTGGTGTGGATCATCGTAACCTCCGGGCAGTATCTGGCTGGCCACACCCTGCCCTTGATGGCGTAGAGTCCGCCCTCGACTACTTCCTCATACTTGGGACACGGCACCATTTTGTCCTCGTCAATCTTCCACACGGCGCATCTCGGTCCGATGTCCTTGCCGCCCATCATATAGCAGAGCCCGTCCTTTGCTTTCAGGCACTTGCTGCAGCTGCCTTCGGGCTGGTCGGCGGTCAGCTCCACCGAGAGTATCTCGTCACACCAACCACGATAGTCTCCTTCGCCATAGAAGCAAGGCACGACATGCCCTGCATCGTCAATGCGATAACCGTTGAACACTCCCATAATAGTATAGGTGGCACCCAATGCGCATTTCTTCATCTTGCGGTAGTCCTCCGTCATCCGCTTGCGCGATTCCTCCGTCACCCGTGCTGTCACCTTGATGCGCTGGAACCGCTTCAGGGGCAGCGGCTGATGCTCGGCGATGTATTGCAGTTTCAGGTCAAGAATCTTCTTGTCGCGCCGACGGATTTTTGCCTCTATCGACCGTTCTATCTTCTTTTGCTCGTCCTCCAGCGCCTTCACCTGCTGGGTCAGTTCTTTGTAATCCATCATTCGTTCAATTCGTAGTCTTACTCATCGTCGTCGTCGTTCATCCTGCGTCGCAGCATATCAAAGAAAGTCTTGGCGGCTGCCTCTGCCCGATCCTTGTCCTCGCTGTGGCGCTCGGCCAGGATGCGGGCTATCTGACGGCGGCGGTCGAGGATGTCGCGGACAATAAGCAGGATGTCGGTACCCATGAGCATGGCCACGCCGAGGGCGTCCGTCCACTTGTACGTGGGGCTGACGATGGCGAGGGCTGTGGTGAATATCACCATAATAATGGGTAGCGCCAGCACGGCGTAGTCGATGCGCAGCCGGCGGCGGTTGCGGCGCAGGAGTTCGTCGGTGGCTCCATCGTCGCCTCCGGCCATGATGCGTGCGTTGCGGAAGATGTCGCGGCCCCACTCCTTGTCGCGCATGATGTCGGCGATGTCGGCGGCGATGCGCATGCGGTTGCCCATCGTGCAGTGCAGGTGGGCGGTCTGCTCCGCGCCGGTGGCATCGAGGGCAAGGAGCAGCATGGCAATGTCGCCGTCTGCGGGCTCGGCGTATTCCTTGGCCATATAGTTGGCAAAGGCTTGTGCCCGCTGGATAAACTCGGAGTCGCAGCGTTCGCCGTCCTGCGTGCCGGGTTGCGAGGGCTGTTTTTGGGTTTCTTGTTTCATAATCTTTCGTGTAGCTTTTTTGCGGTTAGTGACTATGCCTCGCCAACGGGCATCTGTCTCGGGAAGTTTCGCACGAGGTACTGCTGCAGGTCGTTGCAGAGCTGGCAAATGAACTGGATGCTGTTCACCTGCGGGTTGTCCTTGACCATCTGGCGGGCACCAAGGAGTATCAGCTCGCGCCCGGCGATGATATCCTCATGTGTCTTGACGTGCAGGCCGTCGAGGGTGAAGGCCAGCGACTCCATGATTTCGTGCATACGCTCGTCGCTCACGGTGAGCATCTTCTTCTTCTCGTCTTTTGCGTCGCCCTGCGCTGCGGCAGGGCCGGCGGTTGGTTTCTTCTTTGTTGCCATAGTTCTATTTCTTTTCGGTGTTGTCGGATTTCACTTTAATTACTTTAATATCAGTCTGAGGCGAAGAGAGCGTTGCCGGGGTCGCCCATGCGGATGACTTCTTCATAGACGTTTTCCAGCTGCCGGGGGTTGACCTCCTTGAAGCGGTTCATCTCCGGGATGGTCAGGCGGTGGCCCGCCAGCGTGGCAATCTTGAAGAGCATCGCCGTGCGCGAGAGGCCGTTGCCGCAGAAGCGGCGAACCTGCTTCCGCTCGGCAGTGCCGGAGCAAACTCCGCACTGCTCTCGCTTAACCGCAGCCTTGCCGCAGAAGCGGCTCTTGGGGGTAATTGTTGTTGCCATAGTCGTTATCGCCTGTTAGGTTCTACCTTATATATTACTTTGGTCATTGTGCCGCCGGTGGCGAGTAATACCGTCACTTCCTTACGCACGGCCTCGCCGTCGCGTATCATCTGGCGGAAGGTGTCGATGACCAGCTCTTCGCGGGTGCGTCGGCGGGGTGTGGTGGGTTGCTGTTTCTTTGCCATAGTCGTGATTATGTGTCGCTATCAATAAGATACTGGTCGTAGTCGCCGTAGGGGATGCCCACGAGACACTGCACGAGGTTCTGCACGTTGCGCAACAGGCCGTCGTAGTCGCCCCAGCCGTTGGAGGGGTTATACTGCGACAGCTCCTCGCGGTGGGCGGCGATGTACTGGTAGGCGGCCATTGTCTGGCGCACATACTCCGGCGTGAGTCGTGTGCGGCTGACGTCCCACTCCGTGCCGTCCTCGTCGTCGCGGCGGTGCAGGGTGGTCTGCTCCAGCAGCGGGTTCAGCTCCGGGTGCCACAGCAGCTCGTAGGCCGTCAGCGCGTGCTGCTCACGGTCCTCTGGCTTGCGCCACTCCTGCGGTTTCGACAAATGGCCCTCGGTGCCGGAAATGGGCACGTGGCTGGCCATCTCCGTCAGGTTGTGGGTCATGTTCAGGTGGAAGTAGTCGTAGTCCTCATAGTCCGTGATGTGGATGTCGCCGATGTTCGTCGCGTCAGGGAAGTGCTGGCGCACCTCCTCCACGGTCTGCAGCTCGCGCGTCATGCCGCCGTCGCGGACGAATACCCCGGTGCCACGGTGACGCACCGGCGTGCGGCTCTCAATCGTAAGGTCTAAGCTCATTGTCTGCTCCTTGGGTTTAAAATTCGTTATAAGGTTCTATCTCATTCTCGCTGTCGTCGCCCTCGAACGCCATGCCGCAGTGCTCCACGATTTCCGTGGCCACGGCGCGGATATATCGCTCGATGGCTCGCTGCTCCATGCTCTTGCCCGTTCCACGGGCGGCAACGAGCGCCTGCTTCTCCTCGTCGGGGATGTTGTTCTCAGCGGTCAGTACGATGTCAACGACCGCCACCCAACGGGCTATCTGCTGTTCCTTGGTCATACACCTTATATTATATATAAAGAGTATCGGCACAACTACGCGCTGTCAAGTTCCTCAATGCTGCGAACTCCGGGTTTGTTTCCTTCCCCGACGCGGTTGGCCGATACGAAATCTCTTTCTAAAGTTCTCTGATGTGTTGGCACAAGCCGCCGCTGTATGTATGTTGCGAGGCCTTGCCCGCATTGAGTATGTTTTGACGGTGCAAAGATAAGAAAAGAAATTATATTCTGTGTTTATCCGTGTTGATTATTAACGTATTTTAGTATAATTATCAACACAACTGTAACGGCTTTCTCGAAAACTTTCCGTATCTTTGCACCCGTCAAACCATCTGTGCGGCCATGTCGCCCCACCAAAGCGGCATTTATGTTTGCCATAATTATTAGAATACTTACCATCGGCCACACCGACAGCGTCGGGAAGGGGAAACCCTCCCGGAGTCCAAATCGCACAGAGGACTTGACAGCGCCCACGTGTGGCCGATATTTTTTGCAAGGATTATGGACGAGAAGAAACATTCACGCTTAGAAGTGTTCGAGACACTCTTCAAGGAGTTCTACAAATTGGCGATGTCAATGGATGCCGTGCGATGCTTTAAGAAGGAATGCCATGAGATGGACGAGGTGATACTGCAGAACCCCGTCAACTTCCTTGGTCATCTGCATCTGAAGCCGGAGGAAGTGATGCCCTTCATCGAGGCTGAGATGCAGAAGAAACAGGAGAGGGCGCGACAGCTGGCCGACAGTATTAAAAGCCTGCTCGACGAAGGCAACTACGAGCAATGGAACCTGCTGGCGGATGGACTGACCGTTGCCGACTTCACCGACAAAGACATACCCGCCACCTTCGTCCGCGAGCCGGGCGGGCTGACGGAGCAGTTCCGTAAGGAGCTGAAGGAAACGAAGGAGTCGATAGAGCGTGGCGACTACAAGGAGCCCGCCGGGCTGGGACCCGTGAGGACGCTGACGGTCGTTGGCGACAAGATAGTGGAGAATGTGGACGGGCAGACCGTGGAGCGCATCAGGATAGTGTTCCCAGACACCAGCGAAGCGGAGAAAGAGTTCATCGAGAAGATAGTGATGAAACACTCCGTCGGACTGTTGTCTGACCAACTGAGGGCGCGAGATATGGCAAAACATCTGCATAAAGAGTGGATGACGTTATATGGCTCCACTTACGGCGAACGGTACACCGACGTGTATGTCATTCCTAAAAAGGACGAACCGATAGAGGTGGCGTTCATAGCACTATAAACTTAAACGAATAAGACTGAGCGATATGAAGAAGAAGATTTACGTAGTGCTGGACATAAGCGGTGAAGACGCGCAGGACGTAAAACTGCTGGCGGCCTTTGAGACGTGGGACGAAGCAAAGGCATACGAGGAGCAGCAGGAAGAGACGTGGCGGCTGACCATCAAGGAGGTGTCGCTGGGCGGGCCGTTTGAGGAAAAGCCCGTTCTATGGCAGGCAATACAGTATGACAGGAACGGTGTCAGGAGGGTGGACGTGGACAGGGAGGATATGGATGTCTTTAGCGACCGTATCGGCACACTTCATTCGGTCTTCGACCACAGCACGTCCATATACTTCCTGGCCACGAACAGGGGCGAAGCCGAGGAATTTGCCCGGCTGATGTTTGAGAGCATCCATGAGAGAATGAAGGCCGGCTGGTTCAAGTATCTGCGCCAGTCCATCTATCAGCCGCTCGACAACGACGTGACGCGGCTCTGCCGACCATACTACAACTTCCGTACCGGCGAGATCATAGCCCCGGAGAAGGGCCGCTTCATCCTCTCTCAGGAGGCGATAGACGAGGAGCACTTTCAGAGTGTCGGCGGCTATGGGCCTTATACCGTGCCGGAGGAACCGCTGAACTACTACGACGGATTTTATTCACTACTGAAAAAGAAAAAGGAGTGAGCGATATGATACGGGAATCTGACAGACAGCTTATGCAGATGGCCGGCTCGCTTGAAGAGCTGGCAACGATGATTTGTAGCCACGGCTTTTATGCCTATCATAAGGACGATATAGAGTATCCTATTCCCAAGGATGCCGTAAGGGAATACCTGGAGGTGGGCGCTATGTTCCAGCAGTCGCGTGTCTGGCATCCGAAGACTGAACGCCCCAAGGACGAAAGCCAGATACTGATTGACGAGGGCGACGGCTGCGGCACGGCGGGGCAATATTACGCCGACGGTGACATGCTGGCCGCTGCCGCCGGAGGCATCGCCGCCGACTGGGAGAACTGGCGCATGGACCGCTGGGCGTATATCAGCGACCTTGTGCCGAAGAAAGAAAAGGAGGACAGCGTATGAAAGAAATCACCACAGGCATATACCAGCTGACGGATGAAGACCTGGACAGGGTGCAGGAGTCAGTGAAGTGCAACGTCGAGGAAGTCTTTGGCGACAAAGCCGACAAGCTGGAAGGCTACAGGGTAAGCCTGAAGCCGCTGGCTGACAAATCGGACGGCAGCGGCGACGACCAAGGGTGGACGCCTCACATCATCCGCACATACAGCATGGAGGAAACGGCAGCCGATGAGCCGCCCAGGCTGACTCCGCGCCAGGAGTACAGGCTCCGCCCGCAGCGGCTACCCCGCAAGGAGAAGAAGCGAAGGAAGAAGATGCAGGAAATGCGACTGGTGGACGTTTCCAGCGACGGCAAGTGGGCCACATTCGCCAACAAGTGCGGTGAATACTACAGCTTCCCTATCGCCAACTACCCACGTATAAGGCGAAGATTGCAGCTGGAAATGAACAGAATCAGAAAAGGCGGCGGGCGAAAATGTGTGTTATAGAAGTTGAACAAAAACGAAACGATAGAGTGATATGAGAGAGATTAAGTTTCGCGGTTTCAACCGCAAGAACGGTGTGTGGCTGTATGGGTTCTACTTGCAAAACCGCGGCGCACACTTCGTCTGCCCTGACGAGTTTGCCGAGGGCAAGTCGTGGGACGACTACGAGATTGACCCCGAGACGCGCGGCGAGTACACGGGTATGGTTGACAGGAACAAGCGGGAGATTTATGAGGGCGACATAATCTACGACCATTATTCCAACAACAGGCTTAGGGTGTATTTCACCGGAGCCAGTTTCGATGTAGAAGGCATATTGGAAGCAGCGTACCGTTCTCTAAGCGATGTAGCAATAGACAGCGAGGTCATCGGCAACATCCACGACCGCTCGGCGACGCAAGGAGACGCTTGCCAGAGCAAGAATCCCGAACTTTTGGAGCAGTGAGAGCCGAATCAGAATGGATTATGATTTGGCCGAGTCGTGACAAAAGTCAACGAAGTTAACTTTTAAAGGAATAGCGTATGGCAATGATAGACGAGTGTTTCAAGGCACGGATACAGACGTTGCACGGGCGGTTCCCGCTGCAAGAGTTCCGCGAACAGTTCGTGAAGGCGTATGCCGAGCACGGGCTTGTGCTGATACAGGGTTCGACGTATTACTTCGACGGGAAAGCATCCATGACGGTTGACTATCACTGCGGGTTCATCTTCTCCGAGGAGCGGTTCGTCAACATCGCCGTGAAGCTCTGCCGACGGTGGGGCTTCAATGTGGAGCGGCGTGAACACAAAGATACCGCAGACAGAGACATGCCTGCCTACTATGTCACCATCCCCAAAGACTACCTTCGCCGCCGCATGAGCAGCGAGGCCGTAGGCATGATGCAGACCCGCGACCGTTCCATCATTCACGCCAACACGCCTGAAGGCAGAAAATATACAGAGGAACAAAGGAAAAATTTGTGGGTATGAGCGACAATATGAAATAGATTATCACAGGCATCATCGTCGTACTGAAAAGCGCAGCAGAGGTGATGTGGCTCTGGCCGTGGTTCGTCAAGTGGTGCATAACACAATAAACAAGAAAAGATGCAGGGCACCGTCGCGGCGGCCTGCATCCGAATCAACAATTTAAAAGTATTATCATTTTCGTGAGGTCACGAAAATGGTCATGACTCATTTCTCATTTTTCATTTCTTATTTAGCGCAGCGCCTACGCCCCCTGTCCTGCTACCGTTTCGACCATACCCGTCGGATTGCGGTCCAAAGTTGTAAAACTCATCTGACGTATGGCTGGCTCCAGATGCGAGTCGAACCTGTTGAACGTAAAGACATCCATCAGGAAGCGGAGGTACATGCGCTGCCGCACGTTGAGCAACTGCTGCTTCATCAGTCGTATCTCGCGCAGGGCTGTGCCGCCGTTCGAGGCGCTGACCATCGGCACGCCGATGTCGCGGGGGTCAACACCGATGCCGAGGAACATGGGCGAGGTCGATAGCTCCAGTTCCTCCTTGCCAGCCTTCACCGCGTCGTTGGTGGCTTCTTTGATATCGACCACCTCCACGTTGTGATGCTCCTTGCCGTCGGGGCCAATCCACATAAATTGACGCATGGTCTTGCCCATATTCTCGCGCCGCTGCAGGAAGTCCTCTACATTCTGGTCCAGTTGGTCGATAAACTCCTGCTGTTTATCCTTGTCGCCAGCGATGCCTTCATCCGCAAAGCACATCTGCAAGTAGTCAAGACTGATGTACAGCACTCTCGACCAGGTGGTGTTGTTCTCGCGCTGCTTCGCCTTGTCGTAGAGGATAGTGCTGGAGAAGTCGTAAGCCTTCGAGGTAAAAATACTCCACCAGTCGGGCTGCTGATAGTAGTTCTTGTTGCCATAATAGACGGGGCAGACGGCCCACGTCGGGCGGGCGTTGATGCGGGTGCGCTGATTCGACGATACGAGGTAGCGCATGTCGCTCACGCGGGCGGTGGCCTCGCAGACGGGGTACATCGTCACCTTGTCGTCGTTGGAGCCGATGGTGTGGTGCTCGCCGATGCCCTTCGCACGGAAGCGCTCACCGAAATAAACATTTTGATGGTGTCTGTATTCGGACATCGCCTCATAGCGGATGCCGTCAATGATCTTCAACTGTCCTACCTTCACAATGCGCGGGTCCCAGCGGCCACGGCGGCCCCGCTCGAATCCGACAGTGGGGAAGAAGAGGTCGTAGTACATGAAGTCGAGCATGCACTGCGAGAGGTGCAGGTCGAGATTGTTCTCCTCCAGGAACTGCTTCACGCCGGGCACATGGCGCTCCATGCCGCTGTCGTCCTGCTCGTCGTAGCCCTCCCACGAGCGCTCCCACTCGTAATAAGCCTGCTCCCAGTAGTCGGGGCCGATGCCCTGCAGCCGCTTCTTCGGACGGTTCTCGGGGGCTATCTCGGTGATGGGCTTCAGCGGATCTTCACCGGGGGCGGCAGCGGGGTCGATGGCCATGTCGCCGCCGTACTCGTCCTGCTGCTCTCCCCGTCGTGCCTGGTCATAGCGCAGCCGCAGGTTGAAGCCCGCGTGCTGGAACTCACAGTAGGTGTCGTCCTCGAAGTGGTACATCAGCCTTACGCCCAGTCCTGTGGCCAGGTCGGCCAGGTATCGCAGCGGCGCGGAGGTGTAGGGGCTTGCCTTTGCCAGCGAGTAGATGACGCCGGGCAGGTTGTCCTTCGGCCCCCACTTGATGTAACCGCGACCGAGGGGTTTGCCGTCGGGTCCGCTGACGGGTGTCGGCAGGGAGTCAGTGCTGTCAAACGACCATGCCACCTGCGACAGCGGGCCGTTGCTTAGCGTTCCGCAGCTCATGCCGGAGGCCATCGACTGTGCCTCGCCCTTCGACGGGTCGCGGTCGCCAAGTGAGAGCGAGCGCACCAGTCCTGGTTTCAGGGCGTCGAGCGCCACAAACCCACGCTCCCGCAGCGAGCGGTCGAGCTTCTGATATTCTGAGAAGGTCTTCGGGCGATGGATGATGCTGCCCGCATTGCCTCTGTTGTTCTTATGCTTAGCCATAATGTGTTGGAATTTTGAGAGGAAGATAAAGGAGAGAGGGTGCGGAATCAAGGGCAGTGCGAGGTGTCGCCTACCCTACCCGAAAAATTTTTCTGCCAAAATGCTTGCAAGGTTCAAGAAAAGGTTGTATTTTTGCAGTGTCAAAAACCAAGAGGGGTATGAAGCAGCAGCCCCGAAAACAAGGCTGCTTATTTTGTGCCCATGCCATAGAGATATAACATCGGCGGCAACCGCGTGGGGTTATGGAAACATCCCCAAAGGCTTACCCTCTTGGTGCCTTGACAGCGCGTAGTGCCGCTATTTCTAATTGTCAAAACCAAGAGCGTATGCCGAAAAAAGGAGAACATAAATATACCTACGAAGAGCTGGTCAAGATAGCATCTGGCTATGACGATAAGGCAGAGTTTCGTAAAAGGGAACCGTCAGCCTACAATCAGGTGAGTAAACGAGGACTAATAAAAGAACTATGCGGGCACATGAAGGAGAAAGTAAATCATCACAATATAGATGGACTGGCTGCTGTCGCAAATGGCTACGATGACCTGACCTTGTTCAGGCGGGAACAGAAAAAAGTCTACGCCGCCATTCAACGCAGGGGAATGCTTGACGAGCTGTGCGGGCACATGAAACGGAATATGCACCCAGACTATACCGACAAGGAACTTATTGAGATAGCCAGTGGGTACGACGATCTGAAACTGTTCAGGAAGGAACAGAGATATCCTTATTTTGCTATCGTGCGCCGAGGCAAGCTGGAGGATTTTTGTGGTCACATGAAGCGGCATTTCCATACTGACTACACAGACGAAGAACTGAAGGACATCGCTTCGGAATACAATACAAGAGACGAGTTTCGTAGGGGAGATGCGGGCGCGTATCTTGCTGCCCACAGGCGAGGTATAATGGATGACATCTGCAGTCACATGGAAGACGTGAGGCGACCTAAAGGGTTCTACTCAAAAGGCTATTGCCACGTCATTGCTTTGGGCTACAAGACGAGAGGCGAGTTCCAGCATGGGAGCAGATACACTTACAACCGTGCTTTCAAAGAAGGCTGGCTTGATGACATTTGCAGTCACATGGAGGTCGAGAATAAATGGAATAAGCGAAAGGTGTATGTCTATACGTTCAAAGACGGGTATGCTTACGTGGGACTGACCGACGATGTGAAACGGCGGAAGAATGAGCATCTGCACAAATACTCGCACAAGAAAGTATCACCCGTGCTTCGGCATTGCCGAGAGACCGGAGAAAGCTACGAGTACAAGGAGCTAACCGATTGGCTCGACGCTGAAACTGCGGGCAAGATGGAGGACGAGTACATCAAACAATATAGAGCTGACGGATGGAAGATGCTGAACCGGATGCGGGGCGGCGGGCTTGGCGGCAATGTCAGGAAGGAGCATAAGGCCAAGGCTGTACGGACAATCGTTAGCCGTTATGAATATGTAGAGGACTTCAAGGAGAACGAGCCAGAGATTTACGAAGAGCTTTGCGGTAATCATCAGTTCAGCAAATACTGCTCCGGACTGAAACACCGCAGGAAGCCAGGCGGATACTGGACGCTGGAGCGTGCGCTCGCCGTGATACCAGAGTGTGAGACTGCTGCCATCTTCCGCAAGTGTTATAGCCAGGCGTACAAGACAGTGAAGGCGGAAGGGCTGATAGCCGAATACTATCCCAATAAGCCTGTGCCGCACAATAAGCTGTCGCTGGAGGATTGCGCCAACGCTGCCCGCTACTGTGAGACGAAAGTGGAGTTCCGTAAGAAGCACCACCGCGCCTACGAGCGGCTGAAGAAGGAGGGGCTGCTCGACGAGCTGTTTGATGATAAGGATTCTTAACGCGGTATCACCAAGATGTTTGAGAACCGCCCCCTGAGTGCGCCGCCAATCTTCGGGTGCGGCGTGTTCTGGAACTTCACTGATAGCAGGAGGTCATCGAGCGCGTCGGTTATGTCGCTTCGGGTACGGGGGTCGCCGCCCAGAGAGTCGGGGTCGGTATTCTTCAGTTTCTCTTTTGACTTATCCTTCTTGCCGTTGGGCAGCACACCGCAGTTGTCGATGGCCACCAGCAGGTAGTCGTTGCGCCCGCTCTCGGAGTTGATGTAAAGGTGGGGCGTGGTCTTGAAACTGAGGATATCGTTGATGACGGTGTATTTCTCCATGTGGCGGGCCGATGTCATCTCGATACTCTCTACCTTCCATCCGAGCGCCTTCAACTCGTCTTCAACCACGCGGTCGAAGCGGAACTCGTCGGCCCCCTCCACGGCGTAGGCCACGCTGCCGCCTTGTTTGATACTGGTCGCATATCGGAATATGACATTGCCGTTTCGCCTCAGATGACTGCGGAATCGCGCCGTGAAGTCATGGCAAAGGGAGCGCAACTTTCTCTCGTTCTGCACAAAGAGCGAGGCAATGATCAGCAGTGACGGCTGCCCCTTGATGGTGCGTTCCTGGCCAACGACCATGCAGTTGATATTCGCGTTACAGTCCACGGCGATTTGCAGTGGAGCGCTGAAGTCGATGTCGGTATCAAGACTCCCGTCGGCGGCGGCCTGCTGTGCCTGTTCGTAATTGATGGACTCTGTCTCGTATTCCGTCCAGTAGTTCTGTATGTCGGGAGCCTTGCCGCGCACCTTCTGCGTGAAGCGGTCGGCAATCAGGGTGTAGGTGTCTGAGCCTACGCAGAAGCCCTCCTGGTCACTGGTGTAGGTATGCAGCAGTGGGTCGAAGTTGGAATAGAATCCATCTTTGGCAGCGCCTTTCTTCTGGCCGCAAATCTGGATACGCCACATCAGGTCGGGTAATGATCGCTTCATTTGGCGAAGCCACTCAATCGACAATAGACTGATATTATCCACGCTGCTGAAGTTCCAGAAACTTTCCGACTGGATCCTCAGTAAGTGCAGCTGACGGAGAAAATTCTCGTTCTGTGCCAGCTCCACAGCCATTTGCGGATTGTGCTTCTCCAGATAACGGAGCTTGCTGAGCAGGTCGGTGATGCGCTCGTTCACGTCCGTGGTCTGGCTTTCCTCTGCGTCGCGCTCCCATTCCGACTGGGCCTGTGTCAAACCCGCATCCGAGCAAAAGCAGGAACTGCAATAATAAGGGTTGATTTTGGGATCAAGACCATATCCCCAGCGTTTCATTTCCACCTTGCGGGCCGACGGAGGCATGAAGTCGCCGCGCAGTGTCGGGAATGCCTCTTCCTTCACCTGGCTCCATCGCATGTATTTCGTCTCGTCGCCGCTGAGCCATGCGGCATTGATACCGTTACAACTACCCTTCACCGCAAGACTGGCGCCCATGATGCAGGCTCCGTTCTGGAAGTGAATTACGTTCTCCCACACCCTCGGCTTGGCCAGCGGCGTTTCCCATCGCAGTTTGGCGGGAGCCTGCCCACGGAAGTAACACACGCCCTCGGTGAAGCCGAGCAGATTGAACACCTTCAGCATGTTGGGCATCGTGCGGCACATCAGCTGCTTGGCACTGGCACCGAGGAAAAGTCCCATCTGTCGGCGCAGTCCGAGCACACATTTCATATTATAGAAGCCGAGATACGAGGTCTTGCCCCAGCCACGGGCACAGCGGAGCTTCGTGTGGCGCGAGCCGAAGTTATATACCTCCAGCTGCCCACGGTGCATGTATATCTTGTGCTGACCGTCGCCCATCAGGTCAACCGCCGCGCCCTCTTCGGGCTTCACGCCCTCCACGTCTGGCAGGAACTTTGCCTCCAGGCTGTCGCTGCTTGTATTGCTTGTTCCAAGTCTGCTCATTGCTCGCTCGTTTCGTCCTTGTGTTCGTCTGCCTCCATTGCCGCTGATTTAGACTGAGCCTCCATCGCGGCCACCTTATCGTTTATCGCCTCTCTCTTCGGGTCGATATAGGCCCCGAACTCGCGCATGATCAGTAGGCTCTGCTCATCGGTGTAGTCGATTTTTGTAGAGTCAACCTGGCTGGCGACAGTCGTTACCACGGGCTGTATGAATTGCGTCTTCGACAAGTCGGCCTGCTCGCTCTCCGGCTTGTCCAGCCCTGCCACGCCTGAGAGCATCTTGCCGCCTTTGTCGAGCGCGGCCACGTTGTCTGTTTCCGTGCCGATGCGTATCAGCCTGTCGGCGACATAGCGCACCTTTATCTCGTCTTGTCGCCGGGAGTTGGTCTGCAGATGGTCGATAACGAAGTCGAACAGCATCTTGTCTTTCTGTGCGGCATGGGTTATCTCGGTCATGCCAGCGTACTTGCCTGTCTGCTTCACCAGTTGGCGCAGCATCTGGTAGGCATCCAGCATCGGGTCCTTAATCCAAACCCAGTACACGTGCGCCACGCGGGCCAGCCGGTCCTTATGCTCCCGTCGCATATCGAGGTCATTGATGGGCACCCCGCTCTGGAAGTGCAGCAGTGCCCCGGACATCAGCGATTGTGACATTCCTGTTTCTCTTGCCATCGTTCGTTTCTGTGTTTAATGCTTTACATTGACTTTTCTCACGCTCGGCCATCTTCAAGCGAGCTTGGAAGGCTCTCGCTTAATCGGAAAGTTGTGTTGTTGTCTGTGTTGTCGTTCAGTAAGCTGCGGTAATTCCGCAGCCCCTCTTATACCCCCAGCATCTGCTTCATCCTCATGGTGATATACTCCCGCTGCTCCAGCCCGTTCAGCCCGCCGTTGATGCGGCGCGTCACGGCCCGCACGTCGTCGCGGTCGGCCAGCTCGTTCAGCCCTCTTGTCTGCCAGAACCACATCGCGCTTTTGATAGCCCCTGGAAACTGCGCCAGCCACTCCGGATGCTTCATCAGGTCGCCCTTGCAGTGCTCACTGTCGGCATAAGCCTGGTAGTTCTCGCGCCCCGTCAGCTGTATCAGTCCGCGCCCACGGAACCGCCATCCGTCGCCGCTCGCCTCCGGACCGTTGCCCATGCGGTTGGCATACACGCGGTTGGCTATCGCCTGCGGCTTGCGGGCATACCGCTGCGCCTCCGTGACGGTGCGGAACCGCCCCGGCCACGTCTTCATCAGCCCCTGTGCCGAGTAGTTCAGGTTCTCCTCCACGTGCCGCAGGCAGCCGCTCTCATACCACAGCTGCCCCAGCAGGTGCGCCATACGCAGGTCGCTCGTCACGCCGAACCTCTCTGCCCACTCGTTCAGATACTTCACACACTCCCCCACCCTGCCCCGGTCGGTCACCGGTGTCGCGTCGAGTATCATCTCCGTCGTAATCTTCTTCATTGCCATAATCCTTGTTCAGTATGCTGCTGTATCACAGCAGCCTCTCGTTGCTAAAGTCGCAGCGGCCCTTGCCGAGGATAACAAAGGCGGCAGGAGCCGCTGCGGTAGTAAATTTCTGAAATATGAGCAACTCGTCACGGTTTTAGAGACCGTCGAGACTTTTATGGGGATGGGTCGTTGTCAGCCCCGTCGTGGGACTATATCGCCCATCCCCGTTATTGTCGCGAGAACGCCGGGTCGTAATCTCTGATTTCGCCCGTCACCGCGTCGATAAAGAGCACGTCGTCCACGTCGCCGAAAGTCCACTGAGGGTTACAATCCTTGGGGCCAACGGGAAGGCGCAGAATGATAAAGTTGCAGTCCTTGGGAAGTATACCGTTCCATTCTTTCAGTCGCATGAGAGCTTCCTCGGCACTGAGTTTGATAGGCTTGCCGCTCATGTCCTTGTCCTCAATCCACACATCGTTAATTGGGAAGGGAATCTGCACACCGTACTTCACGTGCGAGTTGATGTACTGCACCATCGGGCCCTTCTCGCTGTCCCAGTAGAAAAAGACATCGTTCACCGCAACCACATGCAGGTCGTCGATATTCTCCATCGTCACCGTGTCGTTCAGTATCACGCGACTGTTGCGCCACTGGTACTCATTGCCGTCAGTCAGCGAAGCCATCGTCTGCCTGTGCAGCGCCTGGATATGGCTCACGCCTACAGTAAAGTCCTGCACCATCCCGTCGTAGTCATGGTAAACCGCCACGGGCACGCCAATCTTCGGGGTCTCCCCCTTGCAGCCGTTGCAGCTGCATACGAGGGCCATCACTGCCAACAGCAGCACCCCCGTCACTTTTGCGAAAAAATCCTTTTTCATCGTCGTTAAATTTTTGTTTGTTAATACTATGGGCCAAAGCCCGGTTTATTCGTGGAGGTAGAGGGAGTCGAACCCTCGTCTTACTGACTTATTATAGGAACTTCATCACGTGCGTCGGGGCTGACCAGACTCTTGCTGGACGAGCGTTCCACCACCGCATTTTGAGAAAACGCGGAAAACGTGATTCGTGGCCTTTATGTTCCTTCGCAAGCCACCCGCGAGGCGCTTATGCTGCTGCCAGCATCTGGGCGCGGGGAGTCATATCGACAACCTTAGCGTTTATTTGTTCTGCCATTTCAAGGCATGACTGCCTGCACGATTCCTTGCCTTCCATCAGCAATCAAAACCAGAATACCCCCAATGTTTTCAAAGAACTCTAAGAAAATGGCCTCAGTACGCACCAGCCCACCCGTTTGGATGCCAGGAATCGAACCTGTATCTGCTCTTACCGAACCTCGGCCAGCGAGCGGAGTTGAACCGCTTATATCTCAGAGCGGTAGCCGCTCGGCGCTTTGCGACGCTTGCTACCAACGGGACGCAAGAAATTTTTCACTCTTCACTCTTCATTCTTCACTTCTTCAGGAACCTCCCACCCCGTGTCCGGCACGAAGTCGTCCCGCTCCTTCAGATACATCACCCGCTGTCCTCCAAGCCAGTGCCACCGGAAGCCATGTTCTATCAGTTCCTGTTCAGCCGCCGGCCACGGGTCGCCCCAGTCGATACTCGCCCTGAGCCCCATAGCATCCCGCAACTGGCTCACGCTCATAACCTCCACGTCGAGCCCGAACCCCGGCATCGAAATCCACCTTTCGGCAAATTCCTCCACCGCCATCCGCACGTTCTCCTTCAGTGCGTCGATGTCCGTTACTTTCTGTGGTGTCTTCTCTTCACTCTCTGCCACGTTTTTATGTATTAGCGGCAGGGCTTCCTCCATGGTCTTGAAGGTCACCCATCCGGTTTCTTCTTTCTTCCTGCCCATAGTTGCATTCATCAGCTTTCAGGTCGTCACTTCTCCACTCCTCACACACCATTCTTCCATTCACCCGCATGTCGGGATTGAGCAAGCATCCTCTATGTCCGTCGCCATCCTCCGTCCTGTTCTGGCAGTTCAGACAGCATTTTCTATCCGTCTTTTCCATATCGTTCTTATTCTTTTATGGTCGCCTGTCGGCTCGAAATTTTATTTAGAATTGATGTTTAGAATTTTATTTAGAATTTCTGCGGTAGCCATTTTAAATCAAATTATAAATACGAATTTTAAATACCATTTCAAGCGTAGCGCCCATTACGGATACTCACTCCCCGTCAACATACATCTCCTCGTCCACACAGAGGTTTATCTGCTCCATCCGCTCAAACTGCATCATCACCGCTACCCATCCATCCTCTAACGGCCCCGCCGGCTGCACATAGAACTCATGCTCGAAGTCTATCCGTCCGTACTCTCCCGCTGGATCCTCGTCGCGGTCGTGACGGTCCTTCAGCCACGTATAGAACTGCAGTGCGTGGTACAGCGCTTCCTCGTAGGCCACCACCTGCGCGTCGTTGTCAACCTGACGATCTACGCGGACGAAGAAATACACCGCATAGTTTCTCGTCATCAGTCCCCCATCGATGCTCCCCTCCGCGCCATTCTCCATCACCACACACGGCGAGAACTCCGTCGATATACTCTTCGGCATCGCCTTCACCCCGTCCCAGTCGTCGGCCAGGTAAAACCGCCTGTTCCCGTTCGTCACTGAGTCCAGCATCGGCTTGTACGTCCGGCACCATTCCCTTACTATTGAATGAAAAGTCATGTTGATTTACGATTTACTATTTTCTTCCTCCTGTTTCTGCTGAGCCAGGTTCGCCTGTGCATCAATCGTTGCCAACTGAAAGGCGCGTGCGCCTATATGTTGTATCACCGTGCGGACGCTGGCAGGCTGTGACGACCGCTTCTGTTGGATGAGAATAAACTCGTCGAGGAATTTCTGTGGGTCCTGATAGGCGTTACCGAAGCGTCGGTCTATTTGCTCGTAGTCGTTCTTCGAGTTATAACGCTTGCCGTACTTCTTGCGCTGGTCGTGCAGGAATCCCTGCATTTCCTGCCATGCCTTCTGTACATACTTCTGCATGTCCTCGCGCTTCACGCTGAATTGTTCGTTCTGTTCCATATCGCCTAAGTTCTATTTGTGAATAATTTTTGTTAGGTCAATCCCGAAGTGTTTTGCCGCCTCCAGTATTTTCTCGTCCTCCAGAGCCTTCTCTCTCGGCTCCAGCGTCAGGTATTCCTGCCAGTTCACGCGCCACTGCTCTATGCGCCTCTCGCGGTCCTTTCCCTCCTTGCCTCGCCGCAGGTCGATGAGCCACTTACGCAGGTCGCGGCGGCGCTTCCTCTGTTCGCTGGTAAGCTCCGCAGGCTCCAGTTCACCGCCTTCTCCGTCAGCCGATGTGCCGTCCTCGTTCTGTGTCGCGTTGCATTGCGACGTGGGAACAAGATGTGCCATCCCCAGGTCGTCAATAGCCACGCGCCCGCTCTCCGCCACTTTCTCCCACTCCCGGTTCAGCTCTTCCCTTAGAGCCCGTATCTTCTTATCAATGCGCGTCGCTTGCTTCGCCCACTGCTCGCGGCTCTTTGCGCTCGCATGGTCATCGTCCATCAGCAACTGCATATTGTCGCGCGCCTCGCCGTACTGCCGCATCAGCTCGCCATATCCCGCCGCTCTCTCCTGCGTCGCTTTTGGCAGCAGATGCACGTACTGGTCGATATGCTTGGGGCGTGCCGGCACCATTTTAGAGGTGAGAGGTGAGAGGTGAGAGGTGAGAGATGTGTCCGTCGGCTGTTGTTCCTTCTTTGTCTGTTGTGTGGCGATTGCATCGCCGCCCTGCCTCTTACTGCCAGGACTGGCTGTCGCCCCAACAGAAGAGGGGAGTGCCTGCGGTTTGCCCGCTCCGGCTCCGGCGGCGCGTTTTGGCTCATGGTTGTAGGGCGCAGCCGCTCCCCCCTGTCCCGTTGCAGCGTTATTCGTCTTGGGCATCGGAGCCCCAGTTATCGGATTTATCGTCACATTCAGTCCATTGGCCTTTCCTTTCACGCCGACACCAACCAAACTATTCAGAATGATATACACCTGCCTCACAGCCCGGTACGCCGATTTCATGTAGATCTGCGTCGGCAGCCACGTGTCGGCCACGCCTACGAGTGCCGACATCAGCATGATGCCATCCGTCACCGCCCGGCAGTCCTCCACCGTCCACCGCGTCGAGATAGTGACAAGGTTTTGGCTCTTCGCCATCGGCCTGTCCGTCATCGCCAGCAGCCGCGCCCCGTCTTGGGCAAGCCACTCCCCCACCCTGCCGACGAACGCTTTGCGCTCCTCAGCCGTCATATCACCATACCCTTTCAGGTAGTCGCGCACAAGTATCTTCTTAATCATATCGCCGTTAAAATTTAAACTACGTTTGAACTTGCTCACGCTCAGCCGTCGATGCAAGCATCACGGCCTTCGCTTAATCGCAAATTTGTCTTTTCGCCCAAAATACAATAGCCGCAATCCAAAAGCAAGGGCAAGGAAGATGGCTGATGTATGATGGTTGATGGAAGATGTTTAGCGATGGAATAATATTATTCTGTTGCAACATTGCAACACATTATAACGGCAACACCGCCACAGAATAACTTTGCAACATTGTTACTATTTTATGCTGTCTCTTTGCGTTGTTACAACACTTTTCCGTTTTTCTGTTGCCTCCTTGCAACATTTTTCCTGATTTCCTTTGCGGTTTCAAAATAAATTCCTATCTTTGCACTCGCTACAACGGATATACACAAATCTACAACATTGTGACACCGCAACAAAGCAACAGCGTTACTACGCTGCATTGCAACATTGCAACACATTACCAGCGCAACATCCCTGCACCGCGAAGATGTAACACTGCAAAACTGACGCTGCACGCTGCAACAACACCGATTAGTTGCTACACAACAGAGTAACAGCAGAAAGATGCCGCAACACGGCGGCAGAGTGACATTACAACACCGCAGCAGCGCAACAGGACGGCACGACAGCAGGACGATGCTACAACCTTGCAACAGTGTAACCTTGCAACATTGCAACAAAACATAGCGGCAACTACACAACATTATCTATAAATATATAAAAGCTACACGACAATGAAAAAGAAAAATGCTAAGACACAGTTGCACGGACTAATAGCAGTCGGCAACTTCAAGGGTGGGGTAGGGAAGACTACCACAACGCTCAACCTGGCAACGGCCCTGCGTCTGCAGGGGTTCCGCGTGCTTGTCATGGACTTCGACTACAAGTGCAATCTCACCTCATGCACCGACTGGGACCCGCAGCGCGAACTCGACGGCGACCCAACCATCTTCGACACACTCACTCGCGGAGCCGACATCCCAGTCTATCGCGACGAGAGCGGACTCTACTACACGCCCAGCTCTATCAGCATGGACGAGGTGGAGAGTAAGCTGACCATGCTGCGCAACCCCGGCAACATGCTGGCACGCGCCTTTAAACGCCCCATCGACGACCGTACCGGCGAAGGGCTGACGGAGTGGGGCAGCAGCTTCGACTACATCCTCATGGACACACCAGGCAATCCCGGACGTGCCACCGACAATGTGCATATCGCTGCCACCGCCCTGATCATCCCTATCTCGCTCGAAGGATTCGCCATCGACGGGTTCGACAACTACCTGGCCTACGTGAACGACATCCAGCAGAACGACAACGACCGTCTCGATGTGCTCGGTGCTATCATCACCATGCGCCAGGCCAACCTCACCGAGGCCAAGCAGTCGGAGCAGGCACTGCGCGAGAAGTTCGGCGACCAGATCTTCCGTACTGCCATCTCGCGGCGCAGCGCCGTCAGCAAGTCGCTCTTCCATCACGTCAGCATCTACGACTTTGACGGGCGCTGCCCCGTGGCCGAGGAATACACCCTGTTGGCAAACGATATCCAGAAGAAGCTCAAAGACGCAACAGCGTAACTATTTCGTGTTGCAACATTGCAACTAATTTTATAATCAACATCACAACTAAAACGAATATCAGATTATGCCATTCGATATGAACGCAGGTCGGAACCGCCGCAAGCAGGCGACCGACACCACCGAGAATCAGATAGAACTGCGCGAGCGTCTGAAGCAGCGCAACCAGCAACTTGATGCACCTGTCACCGCTGACCCACAGGAAGAGCAGGGTGGGGCAGAGGTAGAACCCCAGCAGCCCACCGGCATAGCCGCCG
>Ga0326511_10000631_pt1 | contig 30894 bp, 54 predicted proteins | sample 0_2496_0518_D_FD_203701 | JGI IMG/M metagenome (GOLD analysis project Ga0326511, IMG submission 203701) | Bovine rumen microbial communities from UC Davis, California, United States - 0_2496_0518 | ecosystem: Host-associated > Mammals > Digestive system > Stomach > Rumen | place: USA...
ATTCCTTCTTGGCGCATCGGGATGGGTGGTCAGATCCTTCCCGGCTTACAGAAAAGACGTCAAACGGAATTGGAGTACTTTGTAAACGGGCAGGACTTCACTATAAATGATAGTATGAACGTTAGAACCGGACCAGGTACTAACTATCCGGTTAAAAAGGTTGCTCAGATAAGTGCCAATGGTCGTCAGTGTGTAGTAAACAGCACATCTACAGCAGATGCGGTTTTTAAAGCCGGAACAGAAATAACCTGTCTTGAGGTAAAAGCTGTTTCAGCTTCTCGAGTAGATGTTTGGATGCGTTGTCCTTCGGGCTGGATTTGTGCCAGACAAGGCGACGATGTATTTATTAATTAAATTACTTGTAACCGACATTGATGCCGGTAGCAAGCCCCTATTTGCCAAAGAGGTGAATAGGGGCTTTTTTTATTTTAAATTCACATAATTTGTAAAAAAGATATCTTGATATCATTTTGCTTAATCAACTTAAAATATCTCCTTTAAAATAACAGTATTCGATAAAACATAACGAAACTACGAAGAAAATAACAAAACCAAGTCTAATTTATCGAATAATGGTATTTTATAACTGAAGGAGCAAATGGAAATGGCTATTAGAATTTTACTGTCCCGCAAACTGGGCGAAGTTCGCTGGACACAAGCTGACCTTGCTCGGAGAACAGGAATTAGGCCGTCAACTATCAACGATATGTATCATGAAATGTGCGAACGTGTCAACGTTGAATACCTTGATCGGATATGTAACGTTTTAAAATGTGATTTGACGGAAATTCTTGTATATGAACCTCCCAAGGACAGAGAAGAAGTCATCAAGGCTTACAGGCTTCCTGACAAAACAACAAAGGGCTGAAGAACTTATCTTCAGTCCTTTGTTCGTTTCGCCCACGTTTGGGCTGTGTCGGGTTTTTGTTTATTATCCGATTAGTTTCCCCTTGCTTTTTTGTTTGCGGCTCTCAGGGCGTTATAAAGCCCTTTAGTGGAAATGCCGTGCTCTCTATAACCCGTATGGATGGTATGAAAGTATCCTTCGCTTGGGATACCGAACACTCTGCCCGGCGTCATCACATACGCCATTGCTGTAATCGCCTCTCCTTCGAATTCGACCTCGAAGTCTTGCTTTACATAAAGGCGTGGGAAACCTTCATAAATATCAAGATTACGTTCATCAGAAGGTTTGATGTCCCAAATTAATACCGGAACTTCAGAGCCTTCTTTTGGTTCAATGGTTGCCACCGCTCCTGTACGGTGTCCTTTGAAAAGTAATTCGTAATTCCTGATTACAGTTTTTCCGAGAAGTTTAGCTTTCGGGCAGCGGTAGGACATTTGTCCTTCGTGCATGTTGCTTCCGTAGGCAAGGTATAGTCTTTTTGTGTTTTTCATTTTTAAATCCTCCTAAAAAAATTTTTATTCTTGGGAGGCGGCTAAGCCGCCTCCTTTGTTTGATATTATTATGCTGCTCGGTATCTCCAAGCTGCTGAACCCGTTAGGTGCTTTGTGAGGTGTTCGCGACAGTTTTTAAATTCCTTTCCAATAAATCCGATTCTATTGAGGTAGGTTCTCATTGCGAATTTATCGTTTTCGCTTTGCACTTGCTTTGGGCTTGCGTTTCGCTGAGTGAGTGCCTGGTGGTTTAGTGCGAGCGCTAAGACAATGTAGCTTCTTAATTCTCCTGCGTGCATGGTGCTGTTGAAGCCTCTTAATTCAACCGTGTGGTGTCCGTGGAAAAAGCTGTGGAGGTTCAGGAAATGGTATCGGCTGTCGTTGTAGTGGGTTGTGCGGCTTCTCCAGCTTCCTTCATACCAAATATCCTCGAGCTGCGAAAGTGTGGTAGGCTTCCTTGTTTTGATTCTTTCAACAAGGCTTCTGTCGAGCTTTTTGCAAAACTGCTGTCTGGTTGGGTTGATGTTCAATGCTTTGTAAAAAAGGTCGTTTCGTGCGTAAATGATGTGAATGAAATTCTTTAATGTGGTGAGGTTGTGGCCTGTGCCGTCGAGGTGGATGTGGATCCCACAACTTCCGTTTACGAATGTTCCTTTGTGTCTCAACTGTCTGACGATTTCCTGCAGGGTTTTGATGTCCTCTTGGTACTTAAGGATAGGGGTCACCAATTCGCATTTATAAATATTTTTTTCTCCGCTTCGATTTGGAAGTATTGGACCGTTCATTGTTTTTTGAGCGGCTATACTTGAGTCAAACATTACTTTCCATTCTCTTCCGTCGGGTGCGGTGATTTTGTATGTGTCGTAACATCCGCCGGCGTGGTATACCGATCCGTTGAGTTGCTGTGCAACAATCTTTGCTGCCTTGCTTCTGGTGATTCCTGTGAACTCGATTTCTGTTCCGAAGTTTGTTTTTAACATAGTAAAAAGCTCCTTTTTTTCTTTGTTTTTGTTTGTTTATTTCCCTTTTGGTGTGTGTATATTAGCGTACTATTTCACTAATAACAAGCTAATTCGGGGAAATAAACTACACAAAGATAAAGGAGCTTTATTGTGTAGATTATGATTGAATTTTAGTGTTTTTGTCCTTGAATTTGCCCGTGAAAATGAATTGCACATATTCTCCTGGGCTTTCTTCAATGAAAGTTACCAACTCATAGAATTCACGTTCGTAAGCAAGACGTTGAACCATATTCGTGTCGAACATATTTGTTAGCCCGGTATCGCGTATGGCTATGATTTGCGATTTGATTTTTTCTTTATTCATTCTCGTCACCCACTTTCCGAACAACATCTTCTCCGTAGATGACGTTTAATCCGCTGCCATTATCCCAGCTCATTATCAGGGATCCGGTATCGTCAACCCCCAGAACCGTTCCTTTTGTTCCAACGGGAGGTGCCTGGCAATCATCCATATGTACAAGTTCAACTCTACAGCCGGGAGGATATTGATTGCGTAGTCTATTTATAGTATTGCGATTAATCGTTTTCATCATTTTCCCCTCCGTATACAGCAAATTCTTCAACTGTCATTTCTTCTCCGAGAAAGTTCGGCTCGGTATCGTATTCAATCTCAATGTATCCGTCAGTACCAAAATCAATAGGTTCTTTTGTGATTATGGTGCCAGCATGGTTAAAAATTACGCGCGGTTCAATCGAAGCAAAGAATGTATTTATACAATCGCCTTCTCTGAGGTCGTAATGAAACATCCCTTCGGGAATATCGTTATCGCTGATGTGTCCGTTACTAAATAACGCCGTTTGGTTGCACACCTCAATAAGTTCATATTTTTCTGTTTCAAGCATTATTTGTACCTCTATTCTTGAAAGCTGGTGAACCGGAAAGGTTCTTAAGTAGTATTTTACGTTCTTCTTTATACTCGCTGCCGATAAAACCAAGCCGGAGCAAGAAACAGCGGAAAGCGTATTTTTCATTATCTACTTCTTTTTTCTTCATTGTAATGCGTTTTGAGTTCATACTCAATTCGCATATAGCAGAAATGAAATGTGTGTATGCTTTTACATCGTCGGGGTTTACATCATTGAACCAGGGAAATTTTACTGTTTCAGGTTCGATACTCACAGGGATAAGTTTAATACCAAACGCCTTCTTGATAAGAGGTTCTTTGCCTTCGAGAATTCTCATAAGGTTTTCGGTATTCACCTTGTTTCGCGGAATTTCAACCACCAGTCCCGCTGTTTCGGCCTGTGTCGCGTTTTCTTCTGATATGGGAGTAACTTGTTGCTCGTGGTTTTCGGGCGTTTCTGCGCCAAATCCGTGGGCGTCAAGATAATCAAAAAGATGCTCAATCTCCTCGGTGTTGGCTCTGTCGTCAAAGCTGATAGTTCCGCATCGGTCAATCGTAATATAGTCAACCTTATAAGCGAAACTTGGTGCACCCTGGTATTCGGAAGGACACCCCATCGCTTCTGAAATGCATTTGACCAGTTCCTTGCGGCGTGGTCCGGATACGTTGAAATTTGTTGTGAATATTGCCATTGTAAAGGCTCCTTTCTGTTTTTGTTGCCTGTATATTAGCGTAAATGTTGTATTTAATCAACGCATAAATTACACAAATATAAAGATTATCATTGTGTAGTTTATCCGTTGATAATAGTGTGAAAGTACGGTAATATACACACAACAAATCAAGGAGGTAACAACCATGAAAAACTACACAACTTACATTTCACCGAGACATCCGCAGGCACCTACACCGAGAGTTATGGGAAGATGCAAAACTTGCAACGAGGAATTAAGAGAGGATTATACCTACTTCACAGACGAATACGACCAAACGTTCTGCTGCCTCGAATGTGCTTTGGAGCATTACCAAATCAAAGAAGTTGAATGGGAATACGATTAAGGGGCGAGAGCCCTCGGCGGAAACGCCGGGGGCTGGCAACCCAAATTAATAAGTGTACTTATAAATAAGGGCATCAATAATTATAATTGTGTTTTTTCATTTTTTTGATATTGGCATCTTCCATCATGCCAGGCACCACATTCTTCTTGTGGGCATTCAGCTTGCTCGAAATCCCAATAATCGGTAGTAACACCATTTACTATTACACCGGATTCATCAGGTCTTTGAGTCCAGCATTGAACGTGTTTTTCTTTTTTACGAATATATGGACAAATCATATTTAAACCTTTTACACAAGAATTTTTAATGTGCCGTTGTATCTCATAGCCCCGATTTTTCTTGCAAACTCATCATCAACTGGTTGTATTTTGATATATGGTGCAACTTCGTCTACTAATCTGTAAGCAAGGAGTTTGCTGATTTCTGAGTAATCATTTTCAGAAAACGTAATCGAAGCACTGAGTGTTTTGATATTATACTCTTTTTGGGCTGCTATTCTGTTTTTTCGCTCATAATACTCGACAATGGCTTTTTTGACTTCATCTCTATCAATGAGGTATATCTCGTTGACACCGGCTTCTATTGCTGCTTGAATAACACCATCTGTTAATTTTTCCTCTATGTAGTTAGAGTGCTCCATAATTATACTTCGTATTTTGTTGTCGAAAGATAATACAGGATCCTTTGCTTCGTATTTTATTTTGGGCAGCTCAATATCATAATGTTTAATCACAATTTAACACCTCTGCAGCTTCTTTGATCACTTCGCTTGCAGTTTGACTTTTGCGAATACCTACCATAATAGATGGTGGGGTAGGGAAGTCCTCGCTCTGACATCTCCACAAGTGCAGACAATTCGGAAGGTTGTTGACGTACTCGCTTTTTGCCGGGTGGAATTGTACGACAACTTCATCATTGCGGAAGAAGTCGTCTTTCAGTTTGCACATTTCGTCCCACGTCGGCGCGTGTGTGTGCTTAAACGGGCAAATGGAAACATGATCCCAACCACCGCCGTTCGACCATATAACGGAGGCGTAGGGCTTTCTCTGCTTGTAATAAACGCCGTAGCCGCCGTAAGGTGTGTTTTCCTGTATCATAAGATTGGTTATTAACTGTATTTCTTCTTGACTTTTCATGGTTGTTACTCCTTTTCGCGGCTAATGCCTTTGATAGCCCAAAATTGTGCTTCTTCGAGTTTGGTTAAGGCGAGCGAAGTCTCACGGGATGGCTTGCAGTTGTTCTCAATGGTATCGTACATTTCTGAAAATGCTTCTCGGATAATTCCGATAGCGGTATTCTGTTTCTCGCTTGTTTTGATAAATTCAGCTTTTTTGTTCATGGTTGTATCTTCCTTTCTTATTCAATCCATATTTTGTCCGGCAGGAGTCTTAGTGTATTATCTAAGGCTTCTGTTGCTTTTGCATAAGGTTTATTCAATTTTTATCTTCCCCGAATGATTCCAATTTAACCTCTGCCCGCAATTAGAGCAATAATTATCAAATAATGCTGATACTTCGCTTTTGCACTTGGGGCATTCATAACCTGTTGTAATTGCTCCTGAGTCATCAAAAGCATTTGTTTTAGAAGCATTTTGAGGGATTTGCTTTTCCATGGCTTTTACTGCTATGTCAATAGCTGCTGAATCCTCGCTAAATATTTCTGCCTGCGATATACATTCTATTGCAGTTTCAATATCCATCATAATTTTCGCACTCCTTTCTTCATCTTTATAACGTTCGAAAACCAAAACAAATCTTCCGGATTACCAAAAAACTCGTTACGCATAAAAACCACTTTATTGATTTTGTGAAAAGCTATCTTTCTTTTTGTAATATCTTCGTTTCTTTGATTACACTGAAATTGACGGCATATCTGTGGCCTTACGTTGTATATAAGACACTTTTTGTTAAGCTCATCGCGGAAGGGGCATGTCATATCTACACCAACCATATAGTTATGGCGTTGTTCTTTGATGTTGTGCTTTTTTATGTAATTTTTTATGGCTTTAACTTCTCCGTCGGAGAGCGGCAGCATGTTGCTACAGCATTCTCCGCAATTAGAGCATTTGCCATGGACAGTAAAGTTTTTTACATCAATTTCTACCATAACTACCTCTGTTGCCTTAAATGTCTGTTCTCTTCTTTTAGGGAAGCTATTTCAGCGTTTTTGCATTCTAATAGTTTATCCATAAGATTAACTGCGCGAGAGGCTCCGTCAAAGCAGAATTGAGCTTTTTCTGTCTCAAACTCAATACGTTGGTTAAGATCAGCAATGGCTTTGTCTTTTTGCGCATCTATTTCTTTTTCAATTTTAATTAATATTTCGTTTAATTGATCGTCCATTATTGTTCTCCTTTATATTGTTCTTAACTCTTAACCTCAGGTATCCTTTTTATATTTCGTTTAAGGCAAGTTTCACATCTTAAGCCGAATTCGGTTGTTAACGCTGGACAGTTTGATTGATTTTTCCCGAGAAAACACCGGTATTCTGAGTCGAGCGGCGACGAGACTAAGGCTTTAATAATTTTGTTGTACTGCTTTTGAGTACACTTTATTAAAATATTAACCATTGTTTTCACGCTCCTTTAATGCTTGTTCTTCACTCTCACAGTTAGCCAAACTCTTCTCGAGTTCAGATTTGTATTCTACGAGTAGATTTAACGCATTAGCTTCAGGACAGATTTTTGTAACAACTTCTTTGGTTTTATTATCGACTTCTATTCGTTCAAGCCTTTCAGCTAAATAGTCGAAGTCGTCTACGCTGATGATGTCATACCCATAAGCCTCCTGCAGTTCGTTGTAGGATGCGTCTCCAAAATCATTAATAAGTGCCGTTTCTTCTTCGCTTGGTGTCTTTTGGCGCGAATTGACATAACGCTCACCTGATTTTATAGCCGCTCTTTTCAATCCTCTAATTGCGACGTCTATTTTTGAAATGGCAATCTTGAGGGAACGCTTGCGCTGCTGTATGCGGAATTTCTCTAAAACAGGTTCGATAGCAGATTGGCGTTCGATTATTCTATCTACTTTAAACCAGTCTGTATATTGTTCTTCCTTGAGTTTCTTCTTCTTAGATTCTAATTCTTCGTATTCTTCCAACAATTCTTGGTATTTGAAAATTGAAATATACTTCATATAATCACCTCGTTTTTGACCTCGCCGCTCCGAGGTTATTGCACGGAAATGAACGGAATTATTTGAACAGCCGAGCGGTGCTGTTACTGATTGTTTTTTATCATTTTTATGCTCTCCTCATTAACAGTTTTGATGAATGAATCTTATGTCAAAAAGTTTTTCGATATGTGGAGAATGTGGGCATATATACATGTCGGAAAATCCCATAGCGTTATTTGATTGATTGTAAATCCAATAAACGTCTTTTGTTTCTTTGGTTAAGGAATTTCCATGAATAACGACTGCATTCATCCCTCTAATCATTGTATTAAACAGCAAAAAGGGAATTGTTTTATCGCTTAGTTCAGTCAGTAAATATAAATAATCGTCTGGTGAATAGTTCCATATAAACCGACAATTACGCATGGTTTTATACCAATGAGAAATGATTGTACTACCTGTGCCTGCGGCTGGCTCTGATATTATGCTGTAACTCTCTTTTGGGGACTTATCGTTTAACAATTCAGTCAATAAAAGAGATACTGTTTTTGGTGTGAAATCCTGCTTTTTGTTTTTTCTATCAGCGTGTTCGTCTTGAAAATACTCAAAAAACCATTCATAACTTAAATCATAATCAAACAGCTCCAAAAACTTAAAAAACATTTCCCGCCGCTTTTTTTCATCTTTCAGTGTATTTATTATTTTTTCCGGAGCTTGATAGCTATCAGAAATCTGTAAGATTTTATTAATTTTAGACAACATACTTTCTGTGACTCGTTTTGACATTTTGTTCATTACTCCTCGCATAAAGTGTTGTTGTTCCTATACTTTCATGGCCTAACATCTGTTGCACTTGTTCAATGGGCATTCCACGATTCAAGGCTAATGTGGCCGCTGTCCTCCTAAAACGGTGCGGATGAGCTTTTTCTACGCCTGCATTATGCCCCAATTCCCTAATAAATGTTTCAATCCTACTCTTTGATAAAGGTGAAAATGGTTTTTTGTAACCTACAAACAAATAACAACTATCATCATTTCGTATTTCAAGGTATCGTTTTAGGGCTACTTGAGCTCTTGCATTTAGAAACACTACTCGCTCTTTATCACCTTTACCAATAACAGAAATCTGGTCACCATCGATATCAGTTATTTTCATATTTATAAGTTCCTGACATCTAACGCCTGTAGAGTATAAGACCTCAACAATAGCCCTATCCCTAAGTGTTTTGCATGCATCTCTCATTCTCTCCATTTCAACTTCAGAAAAAGATTTTTTTATTCGTTTTGGTTGTTTAATCACATTTATAGGCAACATAGGATTTTTTAAAATATATTCTTCAGCCTGACACCATGAGAAGAAGCTGTTTAGCACATGCCGCTCATTATTCAGTGTAACTTTTGATAAATTTTTGTGCTCGATTTGTCTTTTTGCTAAATAGTATCTAATATCGTTTGTTGAAACTTTATCTAAGTCTTTACATATAATTGAAAAAAAGCGTTTGAGTTGTAGAGAATAATAGTTTAGTGATGAATCAGCAAGTCCTTCAACTTTTTTTGCTATAAAGAAATTCTTTATAGCAGTTATCTTAAGGTCATTGTCAGCTACGGCCAACATTTTTTCTTTTTTCTTTATTTCATAATCATTAAGAACATAGTCCAATGCACTTTTTACATCATCACAACTTATTGTCTTGAGATTGCTTAATAGCAAAAGGACCTCATCTGTTATCTTGCTATGTTTCATTTTCTTTCACGCTCCTTTAGCGCCTGTTCGGCTTGTTCTTTGGTTAGAAATATTCGTTTACCTATATCCTCAAACGAATAGTCTTTATTTATAAAATGCTCATATCCCGCTACCGTTTCTGTTTTTGTGGTAATGTCAAGGTCGAACATTCCACCAGATGCATCAATATATATCGCTAAAACTTTAGCATATTGAAGATGAACATTATTAAAATACAATTTATCACCCACCTTACACGGCGGCTCCACAAATCGGGAGCGGTCTTTGAAATGCGGGCACTTCTCAGCGTCGGGCAATCTAAATTTTACAGATGTTTCTCTGCCTTGTTCGTTAAAAAAATCATTTATAAGTTTTTCGTACCTTTGTGATATGAACTCGCACGCTTCACCGTGTAAGCAATTATTACAACTTGTCATCACTCGCTCACCTCCGCTTCGATTACTGTTCGGGCGTTTTTTACTCCGCTCATAATTGCTACAGCGTTGGGATAAAATTCTTTCAGCCAATCCAAAAATCTGTCCGCGTCAATCAGCCTGCCGTGCGGGGTGGGGACGGCGACTAAAGGACAATTAGATAAACGTCCTTTAATTTTACACGCTTCACTGATAAACAAACATTTCATTGAAATGCCATGCGTGAAATACGAAAATTTACAGTTTCTGCAATGTTTCGGCATCTCCATGCCCTTAATCAAAACACTCATCTCGTCACTTCCTCCATATCATTGAACCATGTGAGAGTGGTATCATCCGGGACGTAGACTTCGAGGACAGTGTTGTAACCTTCTGCAGTAAACTGCATATGCCAATTCGGGATAGGGGTATCTTCGTCAATTTGTCCGATTGCTATATCCCAGCAACCGTTCTTATTACGATTATATTGCCCGGTAATAATCATCGAGCCATCTGATGAATCAAGCCGGCACTGGATCGGAGTGCCGCTACCGCAGTTGTCAATATCATAGTTTGTTGCAGCATACTCTCCGAATGTGTCATCAGAGCAGCCGTAGAATCTTAATGTTTTCATTTTCAAGCTCCTTGAATAAAAATTTGATTTTTCCATATTTTAACTTCTTTTGAGTTTACTTTTTCTCGATATGAACCGCGCTTAATTGAAAGGATGATGTTGCCATCTGGCTTCGTATCAACCTCTTCAATTCGCCATAATAGGCTCTTATATTCAACAATCTGATTTATGGTATAAATGTTCATTTGTTTCCCTTTTATCCTTCTATCTCTGTAAAATAATTGATAGAAATATCATCTATTCCTGAATCGGTAATGATGTTGATATTACAGCATCTTTTAAGAATAGATTTGTTAAAAGCATTAAAGAATAGCGTAAAATTGTTTGTACGCCTACGATGAGATCTTTTTGATTTTGCGTTTGAAGTCGAAAGTCTCTTGAAATCAAATAAGCATAAACCTTGCTCAACATGTATATCATCAACTATTTCAGCTTTGAATTTCTTTCTTCTGTAAAAGCGTTTAAGAGAACGCAAATCTGTTTTATTGCAGTGAATAATCAACACTTTATTCTGTTCCATTGCTTACGTCTCCTGCTTTTAACGTGGTTTTAAAGGTGTTTTCACAGAAAACTTCGTAGCCGTTTTCAAGAGCGTATAGTAATTCACGCTGTGCGCCCTTACTGCTTTCCCAATCGTCCAACATCAGGATAGCTCCACAAACTTTCAAGAGTTCGCTGGTTACGCTCATGAATTCTTCGTACTCGCAACCTGCGTCGACCATCGGCTCGGAAACAATGGTCGGATTAACAGGTATAAAGTTCGCTTCCTTCAGGAAATTCTCAGCATTTTTAAAACGCTCCATATAATCTTTTGTGCCGGTAATCGGACCGGCGATATAAATTACTTTGCTTCTATCTGTTCTACTCATTGTTTTTGCTCCTTATAGTGATTGTAAATTCTCTTAAAAACCTCTTTAGCGGTCATCCAGCCTTTAACGGAATCATGTTTGCGTTCTTCTTCTGTTAATAATCCCATTATTTCAAGGAGATCTAACTGCCCGCCATAAGAGAAAGCGTGTTTTATTACTGAACAAACAAAAGTATTGTCTCCGGGGTATTGTATATTGATACCGTCGTTCATATCGTAGACGGAATACGGGATACCGTAATCCGAAAGCATACGCATTAGTTTGCGTATCTCTTGATAAGGGCTTTGCCGATTAATCTGCGTTTGATGTTTCAAAGCATCAACGAAAGCATTAACTTCATTTCTACTGGCACCAGCTGCCATCATCAGTTTTTTGAATCGCTTTCGTTTCAAGAAATGTCACTTCCTATCTATAAAATACTCTTAGGCGGATTTACATCCGCCTATATATCTTTTATTTCTGTTATAACAGGTGTGAGGTATGATTTCATATTCGGATACCTCTTTTTGAATTCGCTCTCGAAAATAGCCTGGTTTTCTTCGCTCAGAAACTCGCAAACAAGACGAATTTCATCTGAGCTTAGACTACCTACCTGGTAATCGTAGTTCTCAACGTATGAATCCAGTGAAAGTTTGCAGAAAATTGCTACACCTACTATTTTCTGCAGAGGGAAGGATGTGCTGTTGATTGGAATATAAAAATTAAACGGCAGTTTCTTAGGATAGCCGTCTTCATCCACGCAGACAGAGATAGGGGAGCCTTCGATGATAGCCGGTATCATCGGGACGTGCTCGATAATATCTGCGTTGGCGACCAAGTGTTTTAGATTGCAAAGATACTTAGCGTCAACGTGCATTACCTTCGGTGCGTGTCCCGGAGCCTTATAAACGATTCTTTTTAATTCTGTAGGTTTCTGTTCCATTATTTATTCTCCTTGTATTTTGTAAAAATTGGATGTGTTCCGTCACGGAGCTGCTTTTCTTCGTCCGACATTTCATAGCCGAGGCGGGTGAGAAGGAAGTAAAGCGTGTTTAGATTTTCGTTGACGTTCCGAGGGTTATTGAGGTCGTTAGAAACATATTGATAGCATCTGTTTTGATTATCCAGTGCCTTACCAATAAGTTCTAACATGATTTTTACGCCGTTATCGGTTTCAAAAACGTTGTCAAAATTCGATTTGCTGCCGTATAAGCAATCCAGTATTCCATAACAATAGGCTCCTTCTATACGGGTACGAAGAAACTCTTTGACAAGAATAAGATACTGTTCCTTGTCTAATTTTGGAGGATCCTTGATGAATGCTTGGCGCAAGTTGCGTGTCGTTTCGTTGAGAATTTTCCCTTCCTGGCTGAAGCGCTCTCGAGCTTCACGGCGCTCTTCTTCATGTTGATCGTGCTCTATTTCAGCTTCTGTTCTTTTTCGGTAAAGCATAACACCGCCGTAGTTGCTCACTTCATAACAGTACTCTCTATTTAAGTCAATGCGAGTTTTAGCTTCTCTTTCGTTAAATACTGTTGCTACATAAGCCCAGATGGATGCCCTTTTCTTATTTGTTGGTCTGGCATTGGGGAGTGATTTAAGGTAATCAAGTAGTGCTTGGCGTTTTTCTTTATCCTTTTGATTACGCTTTGCTTTTTCAAACTCATTATTGAAGTTGTTTGTGCCAAGTACGTCAAGTAGTTTGTTCCTGGCGTCGATGTCCTCGATTTCGTTTAATTTTTCGTAATCGCTCAATGAAACCTGCCGCTGTTGACTTCGAGCGAACGAATCCTTGTCCAGCTCAAGGAGCTTTGTTCTCCGTCTTATCGTGGATTGTGACAATCCGGTCTTTTCCGAAATATCAGCCACCGAAAAGCTATGGTCAAGAAGAAGCTGTATACCTTCGGCCTGTTCATAAACCGTCAGATCTGAACGCTGCATATTCTCGGCAAGCATAGTGGCAAGCTGTTCCTCGGCCGTCATTTCAGTAACAACACATGGAACAGTGGTTAAGCCGGCAAGTTTAGCAGCGGCAAGTCTTCTGTGTCCGATGATAACCGTATAGGTGTAATCTTCGTTCTGAACTACCGTCAGGTTCTGAAGGATGCCTGTTGTCCGAATACTATCGGCAAGTTCCGTAAGGTCACCGAGGTCCTTTCGGGGGTTGTCCGGGTGAGGGGAGATGCTTGTTAATGGTATCTCCACAATGTTTGTGTTTTTCATGGTGTTTAAATTCCTTTCTATTTAAATGTATAAGAAACGCCCCTCCGCGTAGCACGGTTGACTTCGGGGCGTTTTTATCAGGGGATGCAAGCAAAAATTGTAAATCAAAAATAAGAAGACACAAGCAAATACAATATGGCTTTTTGAAATTGTGTGTTGATATTTAGTTTTTAATGATGTATAATCATTTATATATAAATCCGTGCATTTATAACTTTTTCAATCTCCTTTATGACTTAGTAATATTATAATCCTAAAAAAATAGGATTTCAAGTACAAAATCATATATTTTTAGGATTTCTAAGTATTGCACAAATTCAAATCCTATTTTTTAGTGATTTTTAACAGGTGATACTGAAAATAAAAAAATGCGCTTTCCTATGCGGAAAACGCTATTACTGAGTTTGGTATTTTAAATTAAACTCACGAGGAGAATATCACGAGTTGAGTTGCTTGTGAGTTTACGCGAGAAAAAGAAGAATAATCTATTCGTGAAAAAACGGAAAATAATAAGGTGCATAAAATCTAATTAAAGTTAGATAACCTATTAATTATTGATGTTTTTATAGAATGGGAATAGGTAACAAAATACCCCGAAAGCCAGTAATTATGCGGCTTTCGGGGGTTTGCTTTTTTGCTTGTGAGTTTAAGTTGAGTGTATAAGTGCTTTATAAAGGCTTTTTCCCTATTGCAAGCTGGTTGAGTTCATTAGCAAGAGTTGCTTGCTTGTTTGGATATAAATGTGAATATGTATTTAGCGTAGTTTCAATGTTTTCGTGTCCAAGGCGTTCTGATAGAAGTAGAACGCTTATGCCGGCTTCGATACATAGCGAGGCATGTGAATGTCGTAAATCGTGTACTCTAATTCTTTTTACGCCTGCTTTCGCGGCACTACGATCCAGTACACCATTTAGTGTATGGTTACTATTGAATTCAAAAAGCAAATCATCGTGTTCGAGACCATACAGCATTTTCATCCATTCTTGAATCTCATCATACAAGAAGTGGGGAATAGCAACTTTTCTAATGCTCTTTTCGGTTTTTGGAGTTGTAATTTCAAGTCCCATTTGATTATCTATTTTTTTCCAAGTAGTTGAATTTAGTTCTTCCTGAGACAGATTTTTGATTGAACGCCACGCAGCTGTTTTCTTTATATTTATTTCTTCACTATCGAGTATATCATCAGGTGTAAGAGCGTATAACTCTCCTTTTCTTATACCGCACCAATATAAAATTTTGAAAGCTATTTGATGAGTAATGCTGTTTACACACTTGATAAACCTGTTAAATTCATCCAGAGTCCAGAATTGCATTTCTTCTTTGGGCTTTTTCTTTCCCATTGAGCCGGCAATTACAACGGGGTTTACAATTAGACCATAGTGCTTTCGGGCAAAATTAAACAAAGAGGATATTTGTATATTAATTGACTTTAAATATGTGTCAGAGTATTTATTGCCTTTTTTTACTTCCTGCTGCCATTCAGCTATATCCTTGGAAGTTATTTCGCTAACTATCCTTTTCTCGAAATAAGGAAGAATAAAATTTTCTATAAGTTGTCGTTTGTTATCTTGTGTAGATAATTTCAACGATGGCATATAGATTCGTTTATAACTTTCGTAAAGACCTCCAATCGTAATATTGGAGGTCTCGTTGTTTGCATTTTTGTATTTTTCTTCGTATTCTTTAGCTTCGCGGCGAGTTTTGAAACCACGTCTTACAATATGTTTCCTTTTACCGGTAAAATCGTTTATATAGAATTGACAGTACCAAGTGTTTCTTTTTTCATCTTTGTATGCGGGCATTGTATCACCTATTTTTTGAAATTAAAAAACAACATATTAAATTTCTCGCTTTTGGTTTCTTTGATAGTGAAGGGTTGGATACCGTTACTTTCGTATTTCACTTCATCAACCTTGTAGTGAGCAATTATATCTATCTGGTCATCAAAACTAATTCCGAATAAATCAGATTTAAGACCATTAGTTAATATTTCTATACATTCATTGGTATCTCCATTAGTTGGTAGAGTTAAACAAATTTCATAACCAAAATCAAAGAATCCAATATCAGCGCTGATTAATTGGGTTGTTCCTTTTGGTTTTAAGAAATAAGTTAAATCAGAATAAGCGTCAACTTCAAATGTGACTTTTGAAGTACTAAAGTCTTTTGCGACTTTATCAGCAAATTCTTTTTTAGATAAAGTATGGTAATCAATTTGAGAGGTTTCTAATTTATATGAATTGCTGCTCTTATTATCACTTGAGGTTTGCGGCTCTGTGATTTGTGCGAGATCAGAAAGTTGATTGTATAATTTTGTGTTTCCATCACATTGTACTCTTTCAAGCATGATACTTGGAGATTTGAGAACATTGCTATATCCTGTATACAATCCAAAAGCATAAATGTTTTTATTTAAATATAATTGTTTTAATTCCTCTGAAGAGGTTAATCCAAATATAATATTCCACTCACCATCATTGGTTTTTACAATACCATATGAAGCTCCTTCATGATTGTCTATCTTTGTAACCTCGCCAATTATATATACTTTGGTGTTACCTAATCCGTTATCAGAAGCGTAGGAATTGTATTTTTCAAAAGGAGCGTACTCAAAGCCATCAATATTATCACGCTTTTCCTCCGCAGATGATGGTAAGATGTTCTTAGGTAATAGATTGCAGGAGCACATTGTTAGCACTCCGATAACAACAAGTATCATAGTTAATAATCTCTTGAACATTTTTATCCTCCTAAACATATCGATTTTAGTTATATAATAACACTTGTCGTATAATCGACAATTAATTACAAAATTGTCATAATTAAGAGTATACTCTATATTTGTGCGCTTGCACAAGTACATAGATAAGGAGTATACAAAAATGAATGAAAAAGAAAAATTAATCAAAAGCTATAAGGAATTAACCCCGGAAGAAGTTAAGAAGACTCTTGATTTCGTTTTAGCTTTAAAAGCTCAACGTACTCACGAACCTTCCGAGCCTCGTCATCAGACAGAGTAGAAGTTTCTTTTAATAATCGTTGCATTTCTTCTGAAGCAGGCAGATTATCAGAATCTGTCTGCTCTTTTTTTGTATCTATACCTGTCATCAAAAATTCAACACTCACATTAAAGTGTTTAGCAAGAATATCAAGAATTCGTTTGTTAGGAACATTTCCGTGATTTTCCCAATATTTAAACGAATTCTTATTAATACCTAATTCAGCAAGCTGTTTCTTCGAAGTTCCTGTTTGCTCCATTAAAGCGTTAAGTCGTTCATAGAATGTCATAATATCACCTGTTAAAAATCACTAAAAAATAGGATTTGAATTTGTGCAATACTTAGAAATCCTAAAATTATATGATTTTGTACTTGAAATCCTATTTTTTTAGGATTATAATATTACTAAGTCATAATTCTGAGAAATAAAAAAGGCATAATCTGAATTATGACCGATAGTCATATTTATAATATCACACAAATTCGAAAAAGACAAGGAGGTGTGCGAATGATTTTGGGAGAAAATGAGCTTAAGATTTTCGGTGCAAGGATTGAGGCGGCCAGAAAGAAGAAAGGCCTGACCCAGGAGGAACTTGCAGACAGAGCAGGCGTCTCCCAATCTATGATTAATCATATTGAGAAAGGCAGAAAAAAGCCGTCGCTTGACATTGCTATTGCTATAGCAAGGGAATTTAACACAACGGTTGATGCTTTAATCTCAAGAGTTTAATCTCTACTATCATTATATCATAGAAACAGGAGATAGGCATGGAAGAAATTTACACGAACATCTATAAAGAAAGTAGAAAAAAGGCAGGTTTGGAACAAAGCGAGGCTGCCGACCTAATCGGCGTTTCATATCACTCGCTCGCGAAGTACGAAAAGAAAATCAATTCGATTATTCCGCCGGATGATGTTGTCCGCAACATGGTGATTGCCTACAACGACCGTAGCCTCGCTTACAAACATATTAAATCGTCACCACTCGGAGAGTTCCTTCCTGATTTTTCAAACTGTTCGAGTCTTTCTGTAGCTACATTGTCTTTTTTAAGCGACTTCAAGGGAGTTGAGGCAATGCTTACAAAGATTATAGATGTAACGAAAGACGGCAGAATTGACCAATCTGAATTAAAAGATTGGGAACAGTTCAGAGGAAAAGCACTTGAACTTGTTAATAGCCTGAGCAGCTTAATTAATCAAGGGATAGGAGGTGGAACGAATGTGGGTTGATTACAAAGGAGTAATGGCCTTACTTAGTATCGGGCGCAATCTTGCGTATGACATTATCCGGCAAATTAATGGTGAGTTAGCAGAAAAAGGATATCTTGTTAATCCGAAACATAAAGTTCCTATTAAGTACATTTGCGAACGCTACGATATTGACATCAACGACGCAAAGAAAATTCTCGCCAATAAAAGAATTTCAGCATAAAAAGGAGAAATCAATATGTTCAGAAAAAAGAAACCCGTTATAACAATAACATTCGATCCTTATCACAACCTTCCGATGATGAAAGCTAAGAATTGCTCAAGACAGCAGATTCTCGATGCGGCTCTTTTTATGGAAGGTCACGCGAGGTTCGATACAAAGAAAAACGCGACGGCACACGGCAAAAAGAAGATTGGCCGCATTCGTAAGTTTTTCCGCATTATCGGCGCTATTATTTTCGGAGACGAACCCCCCACGGTAGAAGAGCGTATCAAGAGACCGCCCGCGAATTACCGTCATGCAAATTGCCGGCATCAGTTTTATCCTTATTATCCTGAAAAGCAGACAAATGCGCCGATTGCTTTGCCGGCGAAGGTGTGATTATGGGAACTATCCACATTAAGAACCTTTCTTCTATTTCCGATAAAACGGCTCTTGCGCTGGCAGCGGATTATTATAACCGGCTCGATGAGGCAGAAATCGCAATGCGGGAGCTCAAGGTAGGAATAAAAAAGAAAGGACATACTTTCACAATCTTTGATAAGGAGGTGACGGAGTGATAACATATGAAGAATTCGTTGAGAAGGTCGGCCAATGTGACGAATCAACATTTGAGATTGTCAGAGCCCAGGCAAAAAGAAAACTCTCCGTAATCATCAAGCGGTTCGGTGATGAAAATGGCGCAAGGCTGACAGATGATTATCTTCTGCAGCTGATGATTGAGGAGCTTCGGTCACAGAGAGTGTCCGATGCATTGTTTTCTGTCTTCACTCATTCGTCGGTAAACAGAGAACGCCCCGCGACAGCCTAAGCCATCACGGGGCAAAAACATAAAAGAAATTTAAACAATTATATTTTATCAGATTTTTTTGAAAAAATCAAGAGGTGCATATGGATAAAAACGAAACATTAATAAATCTCGAGAATTTTGCGTCAAGCAAAAAGCTCGATGCGGTTAAACCAATTTTTGAAAGCATAGAAAAAACTATTTTGTCAAGCGACGAAAATGATAGATTTGCTATAGTTGTTGCTCACGTTGATAAAAAACAAAGTAATTATTCCAAAACGTTTTTGGCTGGCAACGGAAACGATACTGTGAATTTATTAAATAATCTGCTCGTTACCACTATCAAACAAACAATTTCCTCAAAAAGCAAAATTGATAATGCTTTATTAGAACACGCAGTAAAAATTTTATGTGAAATCAAAGCAGATAATTTAAATGTTAATCAGAATACAAAGATTGAGTTTATAAACATGGTTATAAAACTTAGTGTGATAGCCTTAGGAGGCAATATAAAATGACAGAAAAAAGCATTGTTGAAACAACAGCTGTTGAAATAGCAGCTGAAGAAAAAAATACAAACGAGCCTTTGGCTCTGGCGGTTAGCCCCGTAGATCCAATTCAACCTGATGAGGTACAGCCTAATCAGACCGGACTGATGAGACTCGCACAGGTTCCGGTTATCATCGAGAACTTGCAATCTGTAAAAGCGGGAATCGAGCAACGCGCAAAAGCGGCCACAGCAATGGTATGTACCGAGTCTAACTATAAGGAGATAAAAGCTGTACGAACCGCAATGAATAAAGAGTTTACTGAGTTCGAAAAGAAGCGGAAGGAAATAAAAAAGGCTGTTTTATCGCCCTATGAGAACCTTGAGGCGGTGTATAAGGAATGCATTACAGCTCCATATAAAACAGCTGACACCGAACTCAAAAAGAAGATTGCCGAGGTTGAAAACTCTCTCAAGGCCGAAAAAGAGAAGAAGGCAAGGGAGCATTTTGAAAAGCACAAGCAGGCTCTTGGCATTGATTTCGTGAATTTCGATGATGTAGGATGTCAGGTTACTATGACGATATCCTTAAAGAAGCTCAAGGAACAGTGTACAGCCTTTCTGGACAGGGTTATGGATGACCTGCAGCTTATCGCAACACAGGAGAACACGGCGGATATCCTCGTAGAGTACAAGAAGTCGCTCAACGTCAGCCAGGCAATCAGAATGGTTAAAGAACGCTATGAGGCGATTGCCGCTGAAAAGGCAAAACAGGAAGCAGAAAAAGCTGAACGCGAACGTGCCGCTCAGAATGAAAAATTTAACGCTACCGCGTTTGAGCAGTTTGAAGCCAATGTTCCGCAGGAAATTGATGTTCCTGAAGGCGAGATGCCGGAACCTGTCGAAACAGCGTCTGTGGATGCACCAAAGCTCTTTCCGCTGTCCTTTACGATTTACGGAACAAGAGAGCAGCTTAAAGCTGCGGCTCAGTACATAAAAGAATATTTAAACAGGGAGGGGTTACGTTATGAGTAACTATCAACAGAAGTACAATCAATCGCAAACACAGCAGAATGCTATGCAACCTCGTAAGCAGAAGCCGAAGTTCTCGGCAATGATTCAGACGCCGCAATATCAAAAAAGCTTGCAGAATTCATTGAGCAACCCGAAGGAAATTCAGAAGTTCACGGCGGCGATTACCTCGGTGGTTGCAACTAATCCTGACATTGAGGAATGCGATCCTACTACTATTCTTTCCGCTGCGCTTTGCGGTCACGCATTAGGGCTCGCGCCTTCACCTCAACTTGGACAGTACTATCTTGTGCCATTTAATGATACAACGAACGATCGAAAGGTCGCAACCTTTATACTTGGGTATCGCGGATACATCCAGCTTGCTATTCGCAGCGGACAGTATAAGAAGCTGATTGTTACAGAAATCAAAGAAGGTGAACTAATCAGGTGGGATCCTTTGACTGAGGACATCGAAATCAAACCTATTCTCGATGAGGAACGTCGTAAAGTCGCTGAAACCATTGGTTACTATGCTATGTTTCGCTATATGAATGGCTTTGAGAAAGTAATTTATTGGTCTAAAGAAAAAATGGAAGCTCACGCCTTAACGTATTCTCGCGGTTTTGCAAAAGATCTTCGAAAGGGAAGTAACAAAACTTTCTGGTCCAAAGATTTTGATGCTATGGCTAAAAAGACAATGCTCCGACAGCTTATCAGTAAGTGGGGTGTTATGTCTGTTGAAATGCAGAACGCTTATACCGCTGATAACCACGTAATCAACGATGACGGAACACCCGATTACAGCGGCGATTATATCGAGGCAGAGGCTAATGAAAGCAACTCTAATCAGATTTTCGTAGAAGCTGCACAGCCTCAAAAGCAGGATGAACCTATAGATTACGGCGAACCTCCGGCAGCGTTCTCGCTTGATGACCTTGCAGAGTAATGGATGTCAGAGTTATTTCAACCGGCTCTAAAGGCAACGCGGTCCTTCTTGATGGTCAGATCCTGATTGATTGCGGAGTGCCTTTTAGCAAACTTGCGGACGCGGGAGTGGTTGATAGCATAAGATATATTTTCTTAACGCATCAACATAAAGACCATTTGAATGTTGCCACTCTCAAAAGATTACTTTTTGAGAACCCATTAATCAGGATAATCTATAATGATTATCTTATAAAACCAATTGCTGACTGTTTTCACGGCAACCCTCCTGTTTTAGTCCATAAATGCTCCTTTATAACAAATTTAAATAAGTGGTACAAAATCGGCAACATTCAGTTTTCGGCTGTACCACTCCGCCACGATGTTCCTAATTGTGGTTGGAAAATACACTTTCTGCTTCCGCAAGGGATAAAATTTAAAGTTATATACGCTACTGACACAGCAAACATGAACGGTGTTAGGGCTAAGGGGTACGATTTATTCTTGGTCGAGGCAAACTATGACAAAGAAGAATTAATCGAAAGGATTAAAGATAAACGCCTTAACGGGCAGTTTGTCTACGAGGATAGGGTTTTTAAAACACATCTCTCAAGGAATCAGTGTGATGAATTTATAGCAGAAAACATGTCGGCAAACAGCCAATACATTTATCTACACCAACACGAAGAAAGCACAAAGGATATAACGAATGATTACTCCAGCGCAGATAGTAACATATGATGGATACAATCTGATAGTGCGACCACAAGATAAAATCGGCAGAGAATTGGCGCAGAAACACATTCGGCAAGTTGAAATTCGGCTTGTCGATGGGCGAACCATCTCTGCCGACCAGCGGAAGAAAATCTATGCCATCATTCGTGATATTTGCGAGTGGAACGGTGATGAGCCTGAGTGGATGAAGGAGTATCTGAAATTTACGTTCTGCGGCGAGAAATGCCTCGAGTATTTTTCGCTGTCTGATTGTGAAAAGACGGTAGCAACTGAATTCATTTCGTACCTCATCGATTTCTGCTTTTACCACGACATCTGTACGAGGGACACGCTGCTTAATCTGACGGACGATGTCAACAAGTATTTGTATAGTTGCTTGGAAAACAGAAAGTGCGCTGTTTGTAATAAGCGCGGTGAGGTGCACCATGTTGACCGTGTTGGTATGGGCTTTGACAGAGAGCAGATAGTTCACGTTGGTTTGCGCGCTGTTTGCCTCTGCCGGGCGCACCATATTAAGGCTCACGAAAACGAAAATAAGTTATTTAAGGACAATCACATCTTTGGTATAAGGCTTGATGAATACCTATGTCAAGTACTGCGCCTTAACACGAAAGGGAAAAACGATGCCGAGACCACGAAAAGTGGGGTTGAGTTATTTTCCGGAGGACGTAAACCGTAGAAACGATTTCAAAATAATGGATTTGCTTAATGAATACGGTCCATTGGGGTACACGATTTACGATTTCTGTTTGCAATATATCTATGAACATGGATATTATATCGAAGTTCCGAAACATCAGCTTGTTTTAATGCTGATAAAAGATATCGGAGCAAAGTGGATTAAGAACAAAGACCTTGTGTGGCAAATCATTGATTACTGTGCGGAAATAGGGCTTTTTGATAATGCTCTCCTGCAGCAGAATATAATGACCTCTGCCGGAGTTCAGCGACGCTACGATTTGGCGACTGTTAGGAACAAGGTTGATAAGACAAAGCATTGGCTACTTGATGATTTTCAAAAAGAAAACAGCGAGGTAGTCGGTATTTCTGTACCCAAAACCCCCGAAACTGCAACAGAAACCCCCGAAACTGCAACAGAAACCCCCGAAACTGCAACAGAAACCCCTTTAAAAGAAAATAAAAGTAAAGTAAATAAAAATAATAGTATTATTGCACCGAGCTCTGCTAAAGCAGAGCACGATGCCGCTGATGTTTTTATTAAACTACCTTTGAACGACAAATCGTTTTACTCAGTTCCAAAATCAGCTGTTGAGCATTATAAGGAACTTTACCCAGCCGTAGACGTTGAACAAGAACTTCGTTCTATGCTCGGTTGGCTGGAAGCCAATGTTCGCAACAGAAAAACAAGGAACGGAATTAAAGGCTTTATAACTCGGTGGTTAAACAAAGCACAGAATCAGGGAGGTGTAGGCTATGGATCCAATCGGGGAAATAATAAACAGACTGCTTCCGCCGGACAGAGCAGAACAGATTTTAAAACAGGCGAGACAATCCTCTAATCTTTCTCCTAAAGAAAAAGCGGATAGAAATGTTCAGGCGTCTAATGACCTTGAGGGGAACTTAACCGGCTATGATTGCCGAAAATGTAAAAATAAGGGCTACATTTATAAAGTTAAAGAATGTACAGATTTCAATGGACAAACGTTTTACTCCGAAGTCGCTTCCAAGTGCGAATGTATGAGAGTTCGTGAAGAACTGAGACGTATTTATAACAGCGGGTTGAGTAAGCTGTTGAAGAAGAACACATTTCGTACATATGAAGCAAAGGATGAATGGCAAAAACGCGCGCTAAAAGAAGCGTGCGATTACGCTAAAAATCCAGAAGGATGGTTTTTCTACGGTGGGCAACCAGGTTGTGGTAAGACTCACATTTGCACAGCGATTGTTGGTTATCTGCTTAAGCAGGGGAAAGCTGCCAAATATATGCTCTGGCAAGATGACATAACCAAAATCAAACAGATGGTTAATGATTCCGAAGCTTATGATGCTCTGATTAATTCATACAAGACAGCGGAAATTCTATACATAGACGATTTCTTCAAGACGCGTCGCGGAGATTATGTTTCTACGGCCGATGTCAACGCGACCTTCAAAATCATCAACTATCGATATAACGAGGAGCTTCCGACTATCATTAGTTCTGAGTTGTCAATAATGGAGATTGCTCAGATTGATGAGGCGCTTGGCTCACGAATAGCCGAAATGTCGTATCATAAAATCTATGTAGAACGCGACGTCTTGAAAAATTACCGGTTCAAAGATAAAAAGAGGTAGTTATGAAATTAAAAAGCAAGGGCGGTTGGTTTGATGAGGTTTGGAATCCGATAACCGGGACACCGCGCTCAGAGATAAGACCTCAAATAAAGACTCACTGTCAGCGTTTTTGTGGTGATATTCGATTTAACAAAAGCCATACCGATTTTTATGATGAGATTAAATGTGGTCATTTTGTTTTAAAAAAGCCAATTCCGTCAAAAAACTCTGAAAAGAACTTCTTAATTGCTCCGTTTGGAACATCACCAACCTTTCATGAGTATCGACTTGAAACACCTAAAGTTAAATATCGGACAGGGCGAAATTTTTACGTAAATTGTTTTGCTGATACTTTCGATATGCCGAGAAACTGGATAGATGAAGTCTTTTTGAGGATAAAAAACAACTCACGACATAATTTTATATTGATTTCCGATAATAGGCGAATGATAGAAGAATATGTCGAAATTAGGCCGTATATGATGTGTGACAATTTATGGATCGGCTTTCGGGTAACAGAAAGGACGGCGAAACAGTTGAGCAGACTTCAAATAAAAGCAGAAAAGAGTCATTTCTTTATCGATATTGATGAAGTTACCATTGAAACAGTAGCTATGCTTGAAAACTTTGTTAATACGCCGGGATCAGCGGTACGTCAAATAGAGTGGATGCTCGTTGGTGTTAATGAGAATACGAGTAAAAACCTTCTCATTAAGATTTCAAAAATTGCTGATAACTTAGCCATTCCTGTTTTCTTCGACACAGAAGGGGCAGATTTGTCCCGTGATTTGCCGGAAGAGTTTAATAGGCATAAATTATCGGATAAGAAAAAAGCCTTGATGTGGGCGAAATGTGGGCGTTGTGGAACGGAGTTCCCGAAAAGTATGATGTACCGAATTGGCTGGACAAAAGGAAGAAACTGTAGTTCGTCTATTCTTGGTTTCTTGTGCGAGGGATGTTTTGAAGAATACAAGAAAAATTTTCCATCCATCTGAGGCGCAGGAACAGGCTGCGTTGTTTGATTGGGCTGCTCAATGCGTCAAGTACCAGATTCATCCTAAATTGAAAATGATGTATGCAGTACCAAACGGTGGCCGGCGCGACAACATAGAAGCTGCACATCTTAAGCAGCAGGGCGTAAAAGCCGGCGTTCCGGATATTTGTTTGGCTGTTCCGTGCGGAAAGTATCATGGTCTGTACATTGAAATGAAGGTGGGAGATAATAAGCCGACAGAAAAACAAAATGAATGGTTGGCAAATCTTAGTTATTATGGATATGCCGTTAAAGTCTGTTATAGTTACTCAGCGGCAAAAATAGCCATTGAAAAGTATTTATCTTTGGAGGCGGTCAAATGAAGCGCGTAAAATGTGATATTTGCACTCGTGAGTTTCACAGTGGCATTATCCGAAAATGTCCGCATCCAAAAGCAAGCATAAAAGGAATTAAACACGTTTGCAGCTATTGTTGCAACAAAAAATGTAAATACTCAAAAAAGATATTTATGGATTTTAGTTGCGGTTATATCTGCACTTATGATAATGGGAATACAAGAGATGAGAAAAAAATGGACACAATCCGAAGATGATTATATTCGCAAAAATATCAGTACCACAACTCAAGCTGAGATGGCTGAGAAATTAGGTAGAACAGTGCACGCTGTTAGAAATCGTATCTCAATTTTAAACCTATCAAACGGCAGATGGACTAATGAAGATATTGAATACCTTAAAGAAAGTTGGGGTAATAAGAGCGTTTCTGCTATTGCATCCCGTCTTAATAGAACTGAAGACGCTGTCATAGTAAAGGTTTTTAAATTGAAATTGGGAGGTTTTTTACAGAACGGCGATAATTATATAACAAAATATTTTTTATGCCAAGCCTTGGGATACGGAGGCGGAGCGTCTGGCTATATGTCAATTTCCTTTATTGAAAATCGTGGTTTGCCTACTCATAAAATCCGATGTAGAACATCGACGTTTGATGTTGTATATATTGATGAATTCTGGAAATGGGCAGAGAAAAACAAGTCGTTTTTGAATTTTTCAAAATTTGAAAAGTATGCTCTCGGTCCGGAGCCGAAATGGGTATCCGCAAAAAGAGCACACGATATAAAAATGAATTTACGCTATAAAAAAACGCCGTGGACTCATCTGGAAGACAGTCGGCTCAAAAAGTATCTTAGTGAAAACAAATATACTTTTCGACAGCTGTCTGATATGTTGCATAGAACTGAAGGTGCAATTCAGCGCAGAATTAATGATTTAAATATAAAACTACATCCCGTCAAAGCCGACAACCATATAAAATGGACAGATGATGATTGGAATACATTAACGGTAATGATTAAGCAAGGAGATAGTTACGAAGTTATGTCGGATGCCCTCGGCCGTTCGGCAAAAGCAATCAGAGGTCGTGTGTTCGACACCTATCTTACCGAGAACCTTGATAAAGTCAGGGCATATATCGGAAAGGGCAAGTGGGGACACGGAAAGCCGGACAGGCCTTTGCGTTATAGAAAACAAATGTCTAAGGCTGAAAGACAAAAAGCTAACGAGCTTTTGTCATCATTGGCAGGTAATATTCTGGCGTATGCTAAAGTAAGAAGCGGTGTCGAGGAGAAATTCAGAGATTTCTGGCAAAAAGATGTCTGTATGAATTGGGATGATGTCAAAGGATGTACGGCGGGTGAGCGGGATTGCGATAGTTGTATTTCGTTTAGAAGAATTCCGGTTCAATATTGCAAACGGTGTGGTAAAGACTTTTTTGAGAGAAAAAGTAATTACTTTTGTAATGACTGTCGCCGTGCTCGAATGAAGTCAGCTCAGCGGAAATACGCTTATCTAAAAAGCAAAAATAGATAGTTAATTATCATAAAAGGAGTTTAAACAAAATGAAAGCGAGAATCCCATTAAGTAGTCGCCAAAGAAAAGCGGCAAGGAAAGAAATCGACAGAATTTGGGAAGAAATGGAGGAAGAAAAGTATGCAGACTTAACGCGGCGTATTCTTAAAACGTTCATCTATGTGATGTACGGTGAATTCGGTTGGGGTCCTGTGCGACTGACTCGTTTAGTTAAAGCATTCACCAAACGTATGGAAGAATCCGATACCGATGAGGTTTATTGGGAACACACGGACCAAGTAGTAATAGATCGTCTTGGACTTAACTTCAAGAGAGACTATACCAATAATGGTAAAGTTGTGAGTTATGATGATTAATTTATGATTTATTGGAGGTGATGAAAAGTGGATGATTTTTACGCACGGGCGGTTTGTCAAGCAGCCGTTAATACTTTTGGAAAGGAATCTCAGAAGTTGATAGCTATTGAGGAGATGTCCGAACTCACAAAAGCACTTTGTAAAGACACTCGGTATCCCGGTACTACTGATGTTTTAGATAATGTAGCTGAAGAAATCGCCGATGTGCGTATTATGCTTGATCAGCTTGAGTATCTTTTTAATTGCGCTGATAAAGTTTCTACATATAGGCGTAAGAAAATACAACGCTTGGCCGCAAACATCAACAAGATTGTACAATAAAAGTTAGAAACTCAGGTGGAGATATTCTGCCTGAGATATTCTGCTTTAAAAGAGAAAGGAAGCTAAAATGAGATTTAGAAGAAAAATTTTAAGAAACACCGCTAAAGCCGTCCTCAAAGAACATGGTTTCGCGCGTCCAAACAAATTGGCATATCATAAGGAGCATGGCGTTGAGGTTGAAGCTATTGCAGCTGAACGTCTGCTTGATTATCAATTTAGCGGAAACCGTAAGAAATTAAAGAAAACAAAGAGGGCATTAAAATCGAAGAGGCGTAGGAAGGTATGATTTCAGCGTACGTGCTGCGACACAGAGAAAGTCGCGAGTTGTATAAAGAGGTATATGTAGATGTTTCTATGATGAGAACTCCGGTTTTCAATTCTTTTGATGAAGGAGAGTGTTTTCGTAAATCACTTTCTGATGGAGGGTATTATGAAACGATTAAGCTGAGGATAACCGAAAGGAGATATAATGAATTACAAGGAACTCATTGAGGAGACGGTTAAAATTGCTTCTGAAATTGCTACTGAGACCGCACTCAAAACTATAGAAAAACAGCAGCAGGCTGATGCCAAAGCTATCAAAGACCGTCGAATTCATAATACCAAACTATTGTTGAGAAAATACAGGCTGTTCAACGAGCATATAGGTAGTTCGACATTCAAAGAGTCGCAAATCAACCTTGCTATGGCTATAGATTTCTCGCAAGAAATGTATGATCCTGGAAACCGCGCTGATCAGGTTGTAAATGGTATTCTTAACAGCACTAAAAAAACAAAAATAATCCTTTCCCATATCAACAGTATGCTCCGTATCTACGACATCTACTGCAACGAACACGATTCCGAGCAGATGAAGCGCCGATACGATACGTTGTATGGAAAATACATAGCCGATGAGCGTGTATCATATGAAGATATGGCCGAAAAATGGAATGTTGATGTCAGAACAATCCGCCGGGATGTTCATGCAGCGGAAAATGATTTTTCAGTTTTACTTTTTGGCGTTGATTGGTTGCACAGATATGATGAATTTATGCGATAATGTCCAAAACGTGTCCTTGACATGTCCTTTTAAATAAATTATAATGGTACTGTAAAATTCTATGGTCACTTCTTGAAAGCCCCGTTCTCGCCCGAACGGGGCTTTTTCTATGCCAAAAAAAGGAGGAAATGTGATATTGTAATGCTGCTCCTTCCTGTATCGCAGCATTATGGAAAACAACACATTCATTTATGTTGATATCAACGAGCTGATTCCTTACGCTAACAATGCACGAACCCATAGCGAGGAGCAAATTCAGCTAATCAGGTCGAGCCTTCGCGAATTCGGCTTCATCAATCCCGTAATAATCGATAACGAAAATGGGATTATTGCCGGACACGGGCGCGTTATAGCAGCGCGGAAAGAGGGAATCACAAAAATCCCCTGTGTAAAGGTTGACCATCTTACTGAAGCGCAAAAGAAAGCGTACATCTTGGCCGATAATCGTTTGGCTGAATTGTCAGAGTGGGACGAAGAGATGCTCAGAATTGAAATTGAGCAACTTAGCAACCTCGATTTTGATGTTGATTTGTTGGGATTTGACCTAACAGAGTATTTTAACGAGGATATTGACGAAACTGCTCTGGCTGATGAAGACGAGTTTGAAGGAGAACTTCCTGACAAACCAAAGTCTCAACTGGGAGATATTTATCAACTCGGTGAACACCGTCTAATGTGCGGTGATAGCACCAATGCAGAAAATGTACACGCTTTGATGGGTGGCGTTCTCGCGGATTTGTTAATAACAGATCCTCCGTATAATGTCGATTATCACGGTGGTACATCAGAGCGATTGACAATAAAAAACGACAAGCAGGAAGATACTCAATTCCGAGCCTTCCTGTCAGATGCATTCAGCTGCGCCGATATGGTTATGAAACCAGGCGCAGTTTTTTATATATGGCACGCCGATTCCGAAGGTTTTAACTTCCGGGCGGCTTGCCGCGAGTGTGGATGGACAGTCAGGCAATGTCTGATATGGAAAAAATCCTCACTTGTAATGGGACGCCAAGATTACCAATGGCAGCACGAGCCTTGTCTTTACGGTTGGAAGGACGGCGCGGGACACCTTTGGGCGTCTGACCGTAAACAAACAACAATACTTGAGTTTGATAAGCCGAAAAAGAACGATATTCATCCTACTATGAAGCCTGTCAAACTTTTCGATTATCAAATTCGTAATAACACAAAGGAAAAGGACGTAGTTCTGGACCTGTTTGGAGGCAGTGGCACATCAATAGTAGCGTGCGAGCAGAACGGGAGAATCTGTTATACGATGGAGTTGGATCCACGCTATGTCGATGTGATTATTGACCGATGGGAAAAACTCACCGGAGAAAAGGCGGTTCTCCTTAACCGAGAGAGTGAGGTAGCTGATGAAGCATAACCTTACGCTCGGAAGTTTATTTGACGGCTCTGGTGGATTTCCGCTTGGCGGAATGCTTGCCGGAATAATTCCTGTTTGGGCTTCTGAAATAGAGCCTTTTCCAATTCGAGTTACAACTAAAAGAATACCAAATATGAAGCACCTCGGGGATATCTCACGTATTCGAGGGGATACCATTGAACCTGTTTCTATCATTACATTCGGATCACCGTGCACTGATATGAGTGTTGCGGGAAAAAGAGCGGGATTAGACGGAAGTCAATCTGTGCTTTTTTACGAGGCGATTAGAATAATTAAGGAAATGAGGTTAGCTACAAATGGTAAATACCCGCGATACTGTATCTGGGAAAACGTCCCCGGCGCATTCAGTTCAAACAAAGGAAAAGATTTCAAAGCCGTCCTTGAGGCGGTCATCAGCGTTGTCGCGCCGGGAACCTCGGTGCCTATACCTGAAAATGGGAAATGGGCATACGCTGACGTCTATATGGGAGACGAATGGAGCGTTGCGTACAGAACTCTCGACGCTCAATATTGGGGAGTGCCCCAACGAAGAAAACGAATCTTTCTTGTCGCAGATTTTAATAGCACAAGTGCCTGGAAAGTATTATTTAAGTCCGAGGGCTTGTCTGGGTATTCTGCGGAGAGCTTCCGTGCGTGGCAAAGAGCTACCGGAAATACTGAGAAAGGCGTTACAGCGGCAAGCCTATGTTTGAATGACCAGGGTGGAAGTGTGATGAGTGTTACAGAACATAGAACAGCTACACTCAGAGCAATGGCAAATCACCCTCCTTGTGTAATGGATAATTACGCGGGAGCGTTTCACATAAATCAACGCAATGAAGGAATTGACCTAAAGAATGTGTCTGGAGCATTGATGGCTAATACGAGCGACCAAATGCAAACCTTCATAGCTGAAAAACACGCTGCCGGGTTTTGTACAGAACATTCTGCAAATGCTCGTTCTATCGGGTATGAAGAAGAAAAGTCACCGACACTAAG
>Ga0326511_10000632_pt1 | contig 30886 bp, 25 predicted proteins | sample 0_2496_0518_D_FD_203701 | JGI IMG/M metagenome (GOLD analysis project Ga0326511, IMG submission 203701) | Bovine rumen microbial communities from UC Davis, California, United States - 0_2496_0518 | ecosystem: Host-associated > Mammals > Digestive system > Stomach > Rumen | place: USA...
TGAGCGCGAGGGCTGGAGCTGGCTGAGCCTGTATTCATAGTCATAGGCCAATCCACAGGTGGGATTAGCCTATTCAAGCTGGAAACGCCGTATGCGGATCCGCACGTACGGTGTTGTGAGAGGTGTGTGCTAAAACATCCGCCTACTCGATTTTTCACCTCAGGAGGCCCTGCCATCAGGCAGGGCGGCCGGAAAGCCTGCCGGCCGCGGTGAGGCGCACTCTGAGATTATGCGGAGACTGCCTTCTTTACCGTGTCCTTGAGGGCTACAGTCTGGTTGAAGACCGGATGACCGGGCTTTGAGAGCTTTGAGTCAGCGCAGAAATAGCCGGTGCGCTCAAACTGGTATGCCTCGCCGGGAACCGCGCTCCCGAGGGACTTCTCAATCCTGGCGCCGGGAATGACTGTAACGGAATCCTTGTTTACCACAGAGAGGAAGTCCTCGGCGCTCCCCGGATCAGGCACGGTGAAGAGGCGGTCAAAGAGCCTGACCTCAGCCTCCTCGCTCCCTTCTGCCGACACCCAGTGGATAACTCCGCGGACCTTGACTCCTTCCGGATCCTTTCCGAGCGACTCCGGGAAATAGTGGCAGTGTACTGCGGTAATCTCGCCGGCCTCGTTCTTCTCGCATGAGTCTGCGACTACGGCGTAGGCGTAGCGGAGGCGGACGGCCTTGCCGAGCACCAGGCGCTTGTACTGCTTGTTGGCGCTCTCGCGGAAGTCATCCTGCTCGATGAAAAGCTCCCTGCCGAAGGGAAGCTTCCTCTCGCCCATCTCCGGCTTCTGCGGATGGTTGGGCGCGGAAATCTCCTCTCCCTCTGACTCGTAGTTGTCAATGATGAGCCTCAGCGGATGGAGGACAGCCATGGCGCGCTTGGCGTGCTCATTGAGATCATCCCTGACGCAGGTCTCAAGAGCGGAAATCTCGACGGTGTTGTCCTGCTTCGTTACGCCAATCCTTCTGCAGAACTCGCGGATGGCAGCCGGAGTGAAGCCTCTTCTCCTCATGCCGGAGATGGTGGCAAGGCGGGGATCGTCCCAGCCGTCCACAATGCCGTTGGTCACAAGGAGATTGAGCTTTCTCTTCGAGGTGAGGCAGTACTCGAGGTTGAGGCGGCTGAACTCGTACTGATGGGGCTGGCTCGGAGCGGAGACATGCTCGATGACCCAGTCATAGAGGCGCCTGTTGTCCTGGAACTCGAGAGTGCAGATTGAATGTGTGATGCCCTCAATGGCGTCGGAGAGGCAATGGGTGAAGTCGTACATCGGGTAGATGCACCACTTTTTGCCGGTGCGGTGGTGCTCGGCGAACTTGATGCGGTAGATGACCGGATCGCGCATGCACATGAAGCTTGAAGCCATGTCGATCTTGGCCCTGAGGCAGGCCTTGCCCTCGGCGAACTCACCGTTCTTCATCTTCTCGAAGAGCGCAAGGTTCTCCTCGACGCTTCTGTCGCGGTAGGGAGAATTTTTCCCGGGTTCAGTGAGTGTGCCGCGGTACTCGCGGATCTCGTCAGGAGAGAGCTCGTCAACATAGGCAAGCCCCTTGTTGATAAGCTCGATGGCAAAGCCGTAGAGCCTGTCAAAGTAGTCAGAGGAGAAATGCGGCTCTCCGTCCCATTTGAAGCCGAGCCACTCGACATCGCGCTTGATGGAGTCGACATACTCCTGCCCTTCCTTCGCGGGGTTGGTGTCGTCGAAGCGCAGGTTGCACTTGCCGTGATAGTCCTGAGCTATGCCGAAATTGAGACAGATTGACTTGGCATGGCCGATGTGAAGATAGCCGTTCGGTTCCGGCGGGAATCTGGTTACCACATGATCGACCTTGCCTGATGCCAGATCCGCATCAATAATCTGACGGATAAAATTGACCGGAGCTGCTTTTTTCTCTTCTTCTGCCATGACAAAAAAATCCTTATTGAAACCACTGCAATTCTAGCACAACAGCGATCAGGCAGAAACAGCCGCGAGCGGCAATAGCTCAGCCCATGATGAAATTGACGAGGACGATGTAGAGCACCGAGCCGGAGGCAATAGAAATCATCATGTTGCGGAACGCAGCATGCAGCGCGGCGGTTACGGCCACGGAGACCATCTCGGGAGCGCCGTACACGCCAGAGGTGAAGTCAACGTCCTTGAGGCAGAACACGACAAGGAAGCCGAAGACCGCGGCAGGAAGGACACGCCCGAGATAAAGCACGGTCTGCGGCCTCTCCCGCCCCTCAGGGAAGAGGATAAAGGGAATGGCCCTGGTAAGAAGCGTGGCGGCAACTGCCAGCGCGATAATAACAGCCTGCTGCTCTCCGCTCATTTTCTCTCCTCAGAACTTTTACTGGCGCTGGCCTTCTTTCCCGTATTCCTGAGCACCGGCCTCAGGATAAGAAGCAGCAGGCAGATTGCGGCCATTGCCGGAATGACAAAATGCTCATGGCCGAACACCATTATGCAGATTACCGTTAGCGCTATTCCGAGGCATGCAGGAATATGGTTGGTGTCCTTGAGCCACTGCTCCATGAAAATGACGACAAAGAGCGCGGTCATCACAAAGGAGACTCCCTTTACCTGGCCTGTGAGCATGTCTCCGACCAGCCATCCGATCCCTGCGCCGGCAACCCAGTAAAAGTGGTTGAAGAGCGTGATGAACAGCATGAACCAGCCGCGGTCAGTCCCCTCCGGAGGCGCCACTGCGTAGTTGATGGAAAACGTCTCGTCAGTCATGCCGAAAATCAGGTAAAGCCTCTTCCAGCCGAGTCCCGCAAACTTCTCAAGCATGGACAGTCCATAGAAGAGATGCCGCGCGTTTATGACAAAAATCATAATGAACACGGAAAGCGGCTGGAATCCTCCCAGGAGAAAGTTGGCAAGAACGAACTCAGCCGAACCGGCATACACGCACGATGCGATGACCACCGGATAGAACCAGGCAAGGCCGAGCGAATGGCAGTAGATGCCATAGGAAACGCCGAGGAACAGATAGCCGGCCATGACAGGCAGCGTGACCGGAAACGCAGCAAGAGCCGATCTTCCGGCAATGCCCGGCCTGCGGGATGACTCCTGCGTCAAACCGGATTTAACCTGCTTATCCATTTCTGTTTCGCTCATAAGACTGCCCACACCTCAAGACTGCAGCGGAAACTGACATTTTACCACATCAGGCCATTCCTGATGGCTGCCGCCGGAGTCTTTATCCAGTTCCCGGCTTTCAGGAAAAAACCGGGGGCAGAAAGTATAATTGCGGTACTTCCGAACAGGATTTGGGAAAAGAAAAGTGAAGATCATCAATGCCACCCTTGCCTCGGATGAGCTCTCCGGGCTTTATACCCTGACTCTTGAAAACGGGAAAATCACAGGGAGGGAGCGGCAGGATTTCTACAAGAAGGCCGCTGACGGCGATGTGAACGCAGGAGAATGCCTGGTAACCCACGGCTTCGTTGATGTCCAGGTCAACGGCTTCGGCGGCGTAACCTTCAATGACGATCCCTCAGAGCGCACTCTCTCGGTCATGGAGCAGGCCGCCATCAGAAACGGGACGACCAGGTTCTGCCCAACTCTCGTAACCTGCGACGAGCAGAAGCTCAGGAATGCCATAACCGCAACGGAGCGGTACATGACGAGGAGCGGCTCTGCCGTCGCCGGAATACACCTCGAGGGGCCTTTCATCAGCCGCGAGAAGTGCGGCATACACAACAGCGACTACATCAGGCCGCTCACCGATGACACGCTTGAGTTCATCCTCCGGCACCACAGCGCCGTAGCCATGGTGACCGCATCGCCCGAGATGATGACAGACAGGCAGATGGCAGAGCTCAACCGGGCCGGCATTACGCTCTCTTTAGGGCACAGCGCTCTTGCCTATGAGCAGGTCGTAAGGAAGCTCGACGCCTTCAGGACCGCGACGCATCTCTTCAACGGCATGAGGGGGATAGAGGGCGCGAGATCTCCGGGAGTTGTCGGAGCCATACTCGATGATCATGCGATCATGGCCGGGATCATCCCGGATCTCCATCATGTGAGCCCTGCTCTAATCAGGACGGCCGCGAGGCTGATGCCCGGCAGGCTCTACGCCGTAACCGACGCGCTCTGCCCGGCGGGAAACTGCGGGAAGCCGGAGCGCTTCATGTTCTGCGACAAAGAGCTGCACATTGCCGACGGATTCTGCGCGGATGATGCGGGAACCCTAGGCGGCTCGGTCATCACCATGAAGGACGCGATGCAGAACCTGGTGAAAATCGGCATCCGTGCCGCAGACGCGGTAAAGATGACCAACGAGATCCCGGCAAGGTGCATCAGACTTGGCGGGTACAGCGCCGTGCCGAAGGAAGGCGAGTGCGGAGATCTCCTGATCCTCCGGAGGGACGGCTCGATGACTGTCATCAGAAATGAAAAAATTATCGCTGAAAATTGAGTTTCAGCTGATATGCGTGTTGATATTTGCCAAATCAGACTATAAAATCCTTTCGGTTTTTTTGTAGGTTTCAATCATGAGCAAAGCAGATCAGAGTTTTAAGTCAGAGAAGAGCTTTAATGATTTTGTCCACTTCCCCCGCGGCATCAGAAGAAGCGGCCATTTCTCAGTCAGGGAGTCCGCTGTCCTTGAGAACGACGGCGAGGCAATGACTGCGATTTACAATGGGGAGAGGAAGCCCGCCACCAGCGAGGAGAAGGAGTTCCTGAAGGAGCTGAAGGAGACTTCAGGCGATTTCAAGCAGGCTCTCGATGACAGCGTCTATGCCAATGATCATGCGATGATCATGGCGAAGTACCTGGTAGCCATCGGACCGCGCCGCATCCACCGTCTCTGCGACAACAAGAACGACGTCGCAATGAGCTCCTCGAGCGACATGGGCGGAGATGACTCAGGAGACTCCTCCTCCATTTAATCCAATAATGCCCCGCGCCGGGCATTCATGCCGTAAGGATAGCGCGGGGGTGTTCCAGGCCTCCTCTGACGAGGAGGCTCCGTTCCTGATTCATGCCTCAGGCGTCTGACTGCTTCTCAGCCTGCCAGCGCTTCTTCATCTGCTTTTCCCTGATGCACTCCGTCCTTGCGAACGTCCTCAGCTCTATGTTGTAGATAATCGACGAGACCATCCTGCTTACGGCGCTGTCGAGGATACCGCCCTCCCGGTAGTCTGCAGGAGCCGCTATGTCAGCCCTCCCGCATGAGACAATCTCATGGGCAAGGCGCCTCGCCACAGTCTTTGAGGGATCATACACAGACACCGCCCTGCCGCCGAAGTTCCTGATGAGCCTCATGCACGGTATGTCAGTCGAGCCGTCGCCGACATAGATCATGTTGGAGAGCGGAACGGTCCTGATGTTCTCAGAGACCAGCTGGTTCACGGTGCGGTCATCGTCAATGTTCTCGCAGCCCTTGCTTATCCTGAAGATGAACTGGGTCTTGCCGGTATAGTTGACAGCCATGGCAGGCCACTCTGCGCTCCCGTCATCCCCGTAGAGATAGGACGAGGCAAAGATATTGTGGAAGAACCTGCTGAACTCCAGGCCCTCCACGCTGACGCCCTCAATCATCTCCCTGAGCCCCGAGGAGATGATGTAGTGCCTGACCTCAACCCCGGATGCATAGCCGAGGCCTGAGATCCTCATGAACCAGGTGGAGTCCATGCCGGGGAAAAGCGGAATGCGGCTCCCGAACTCCCGGAGCATGGCTTTGGTGATTTTGATTCCCCTGGCCCCGGCCTCCTCGATCATGAACCTCATGTAGCCCAGCACACGGTCAACACGTCTCCTCCGGCAGAAATCCTCGCACTTGAGCCAGAACTCCTCAGGCTCCATGCCAAGCTCCTGCAGAAAGCCGTGCTCCTGCATGTTGCCCGGGCTCAGCGTGCCGTCAAAGTCATAGCAGATTGCAATTACCGGAGAGATATTCATCGACATAGATCAGGACCTGACATTTAAAATGATACAGATCCGATTTTAGCCCAGGGAAGCTTATGATAAGTAAAGGTACAGGCAGCATAACTTTAAGAGTATGTAAAAAATAAGGCCGGATCCGCGGTCCTCCGCAGATCCGGCCTCACGGGCATTCACCTTCCGCCTACATCTGATCGAGCCTCGCGCAGCCCCTGTGCTCAGGGTTGTCGCGGTGGGCATTCTCATGGACCTTCTCGAAGATGAAGTGGAGATCGTCCGTGTCAGACTCGGTCAGCTTCTCATTCTGATTGAGGCCGAGCTTCTCGAAAATCTTTATATCGCGGTTCTCGCCTGAATTGTGAGTGGTGAGGAGCCTCGCGCCGTAGAATATCGAGTTCGCGCCGGCAAGGAAGCAGAGCGCCTGCATCTCCTCGGACATCTCCTCGCGCCCGGCGGACATCCTGACGTATGACTCAGGGAAGAGGAGACGCGCTGTGGCGACGACCCTGATGAACTCAAACGGATCAAGATCCGGGACCTTCTCGAGCGGAGTGCCCTGCACCTTCACCAGCAGGTTGATGGGGACGCTTTCGGGATGCGGCTTTATAAGGGCAACCTGCCTGAGGAACGATGCGCGGTCGCGCCTGGTCTCGCCCATGCCGAGAATGCCGCCGCAGCAGATCTTGATGCCGGCGTCTCGGACATACCTCAGGGTCTCGAGCCTGTCCTCATAGGTCCTGGTGGTGATGATCTGGCTGTAGAACTCCGGTGAGGTGTCAAGGTTATGGTTGTAGTAGTCAAGCCCGGCCTCGGCAAGCTCCCCGGCCTGCTCCTTAGTGAGCATGCCGAGCGTCATGCAGGTCTCGAGGCCCAGGGACTTCACGCCCCTGATGACCTGGAGGATGAACGGCATGTCCCTTTCCTTCGGGTTGCGCCACGCGGCGCCCATGCAGAACCTCGTTGCGCCATGCTCCTTTGCGAGCTTCGCCTTGGCCATGATCGTGTCATAGGCAAGGAGGCTTTCCTTTATAAGCCCGGTCTTGTAGTATGCGCTCTGCGGGCAGTACTTGCAGTCCTCCGGGCATGATCCGGTCTTGATTGAGAGCAGCGAGCTGACCTGCACCTCATCCGGATCGAAATGCATCCGGTGGACGGTTGCCGCCGCGTAGACAAGGTCCATAAATGGCGCAGACAGGATGTCAAGGACCTCGTCAACGGTCCAGTCATAGCGCGGCTTGCTGAATTTTGCTGGTTCCAACATAGAAAAACGCCTCCTCCCGCGAAAGGATAGAGGCGTACGCCTGAATAAGCAACCGCAAATGGAATTTCGCTGCTTACATTTGATTACTTTTTATACAAACTCAGATGAGCATGATTATCGACCGGTCGCCGTTGTGCTCCGGAGACCAGACATTCACCCACTTCCTGAGCTCCTCAAGAACCTTCGGGTCATCGTTCTCGTCAAGGTTGATGGCTGAGAACAGATCCCTCACGGTGCTGTCCCACCTGGCGCTGTCCCTCTGCTCCACAATGCTGCCGAGCCTAGCGCGAGTCAGGCTGTTGTTCATCAGGAAGAGCGCCATCACGTCATCAAGGACGCGGAAGGTGATGCGCTTCTCGAGCTCCCCGTCCGTGCAGGTGCCGGAGTCAGTCAGGTAGGACTTCCTGAACACGAAGTCATCGGCGGAGTCATAGCCAAGCGGATAGAAGTTGAGCGAGCTGTCGCAGACGGCCATTCCGCACTGCCCGACCGAGGCGCCGATGACGGCAGAGCCAAAGGAGAACTTCTTGTACAGCATGACAGAGAGCGTGGCGGCATAGTCCTGCGCGTCGCAGTGCTCATAGGACGCCGCGAACTCTATCTCGTAGTAGGCCTTCTGGAACACCGGGCCGAGGAACTCAGTAAGGAGCCTGCTGAGGATTTTCGGCTCGTTGAAGAGCTTGCTGCGCATCTCTGCCTCGGCATAGGAGCTGAAGGCCCGGTTGAGCCTGTCATTGAACTTCACAATGCCGGCCTTCAGAGCCGCGGCCGCGGTCTGGCTGGCGATCCTGGTGCCCTCGCGGGAAAATTCGGAGCGGTCCGAGCCATCTGAGACGATCGCGGCAATCCAGCCCGTGCTGGCCGCAAGCGCGAGATCGGCATTCCTCGGGAGGCCGTTGTTGGCGTGGATCCTGCCGCGCTCCGAGACCGCGAAGACCTCCCTCGTCGAGGTGCCGGCCATGTTCTCCGGCAGCGTCTCGGTCCTGGCCACGAAGTCAGGCTTGTAGTACTTGATGTCCTTGGGAGTCGGGACATCGTTCCAGGTGCTTCTGAGATCCGGCCTGACATACAGCGTTGCGCTCTTCGAGAGCAGAAGCATGCGCGAGCTTCCCGCGCGGTTGGGCTGGAACCTGAGCTTGAACCTGAAGGTTCCCATCTTCTGCGGCTTGCCGCTCAGGGTTGAGAGCCTCTTGCTGAAGGAGAGGCCCAGCTCCTCAAGGCCGCCGACCGACACCACGTTGATGGTCGGGAACAGCTTCTTGAGCGACACATGGTAGTCGCGCCCCTGCTGCGCGGTAGGAAGCCTGATGGCACCCAGATCATCCTGGCTGCCGTTCTCAAGCTCCTCAAACGCCTCCTTCTGCTCAGGCGGGAGCTCAACCTGGATGAGCCCGTTCTTGACTATTTCCGTCCTGGGCTTCTTCATGGACACGGTTACCCTGAACCTGATGTCTCCCATAATCTCCGGGAAGCCCATGATGGCGTTTCTGCTGTGGTTGTAATAGAGCCCGACCGAGTCAAGCCCGGCAAAGGAGAGCGACGCGCCGGTCGGGAATATCTTCCCGAGCGGGCAGACATACTCACGGTTTACTATGCCGCCAGGAAGGACAATCTCTGACGAGTCGAAGAAGGTCCTGAACTTCTTGTAGATGTCGGAGCGGTCAAGTGACTCAACCTCGCTCTTGTGCTCATCCTGCTTTCTCTGGGCAATCCTGCCGCTCAGCATCTTGAGCTTCTCGGGCGCCTTCATGGAATTGTTGAAGTAGCAGGCGATGACCTCGACGCTGTCCTTCCTCGAGAGCATGAAGTTGATGCCGTCATCGAGGCGGAGGTGCTGACCAGGCTCGATTACCCTGCCGTTGTCGAGGTCATACATGTCAGGAAGGCTGAGGTTCTTTATGTACCAGGCGTAGCTCTTCCTCACTATCGTGGCGACCGGCTCCCTCTCGCTGTCCGAGAGGATCTCGACCGGGTACATCTCACGGTTGACGTTCCAGATGTAAAGCGGCTTGCCGTCCCAGCCTACGAGCTGGCTGCTCGTTATCCGGTACTCGTTGTCCTGCCCGAGCGAGTAGAAGTAGAAAATCGGCGGGTTGAAGTTTATCGGCGTGCCGCAGAACGGGCAGACCTTGGTCATCGGATCATAGACGAACCACTCATGCCAGCAGCCCTCGCCGCTGCAGGGCACCAGCAGGTCTATGGTCCTCGAAAGCGCGTTGGCCCACTCGTCCGCCATCGGGCGGAACTCAGGATGATGGAGCCCGCTGATGAAGGCGCGGTCAAAGAGCGGCTTGAGGTACGGGCCGCAGACCGTATACGGCACCTTGGCCGGATCGGCGAAGAACTTCTCGCTCTCGTAGAGATCGTTCGGGTTGACCCTGTTCGATCTGTCGGTCGGATGCTCGATGAAGAGGGCATTCTCGCCCATGATCAGATCCTCGTCCGTGTCCGGATCAAGGTCAAGCACCCTGCCGCCTCGCAGCGGATGGCGGTAGAGGAGGTACATGTAGATAAGGACCGCGAGCGCGTGGCAGTCCGTGCTGATCGAGGGAAGGACCCTCTTCGGATCAGTAAGGTCGAGATGCTGCGTGCTCATTACCTCAGGGGCGATGAAGTCGCTGGTCCCGATAACCTCAGGGTTGAACTTGCCGGTAACGACGAGGCCGTCGAGATCGATGATGGAGATGCCGCTCCCAGGCGGATCAAGGAGCACGTTCTTGTAGGAGAGATCCGAGTGCGCCAGCCCCGCGGCGTTGAGGCGCTTCACCGCCTGCGACATCAGGTAGCACATGGTAATGTAGTTGAGCCAGTTGCCGCGCTCCCTCTCGTCAAGGAACTCGCGGTTCCTGATTGAGGCAAACCACTTGCCTTCCTTCTCCTTTCCCTTTATGCCGCCGGAGTCATTGTTCCTCGAGCCGTAGCGGAAGAAGAAGCGCTTCTCATAGGTAGGGAGGACAAGCCCCAGCCTGCCCTCGTACTCGACTATCTTCTGAGGCCAGCAGAAGAGCTTCTCCCAGTACCTGCCGCCGACGTCGTCGAATATGCTCCTGCGGTACTTTCCGACAATGCTCTCCAGGCGTTCGGTAAGCTGGGCCTTGACCAGCTCGTCCTTCTCCTTGTAGAAGGCAACGACATAGGACTTGTCAGGGCTGAAATAAACTTCCTTCATTTCGCCCTTGCCGATGATCTTGGAATCCTCGAACTCAACTATCGAACCATCCGTAGCTTTCAGTTGAATTATCATCTTTAAGAACCTGCTTACCTAAACATCATCAGAGACGGCATCATGCCATCTCCGGTTTCATAAATGCGTCCGTGCCGTGTCAGAATACCGCTGCCAGGGTGCGGTCATCATGGTTGCCCCTGGACCAGAAACCAAGCCAGCTGAGCAGCTGCCTCTCAAGCTCAGCGTTTATCCTGCTGAAGACCACGGACTGCGAGAGGCTGTTCCAGAAATCAAGCCAGCACCTCATGTCGTTGAGGTTGCGGTCAGACGAGAATACCGGATCCGTAACTCCGTCGGTCATGAGCAGGAGCACGTCAAAGCGGTCGACCAGCTTTATGTTTATCCTCGAGCTGACCTCTCCAGGCTCTGTGAGGATGTTCTCGCTCAGGAACATGGTCTCGCCGAAATACTGCCCCTCGTCAGGCTTATTGAGGAGCGCCGAGATTCCGCGGCTCGCGTCCACGAGGCCGATGGCCCCGTCCCCGACGGAGAACGACACAATAAGCCAGCCCTGGGCAAACTTCCTCACCAGGGAGCAGAGGAAGGTGGTGTAGAAATCCTCCCTCCTCATCTCTCCGAGTCCCGCGGCGGCTCCGGACTCAATCTCCCTGTCAGTCCTCTCGAGATAGGAGCGTACGGCGCCTGAAAAGAACGGCGCGAAAAGACCCCTGAGCCCGGAGGTGAACGACTCCTCGTCGCCAGACTGGGTATAGCTCCGGAGCAGCGCGTCAACCATCCCGGAGACATCCTGCGCGCTGAAGCTCTCCCTGAAGCATTTTCTCACGGCATCCGCGGCAAGCTTTGAGCCGCGCCTCGAGAACATCGAGGAGCCTGCGCCGTCCGCCACGGCGGCAAGGAGCCAGCCGGTCCCGGGGATGCAGTCTATGCAGAAGTCGTCATCCCGGGGCCTGCCGTCCTGCGCGTGCGACCTGCCCCTCCTGCTGGCACCCACCAGGCTCAGGAGGGAGCCGCCGGCTCCAGCGATAAAAGCCGAGTCCTCGTCAGGCTTCATGAACGGAGTTCCGGGAGGAACCGGATTGTCCGTCCAGAGCGATACGGAGGAGAGCTCAGCGTTCCTGGTGAAGGCCTGCCCCCTGAAGGAGAAGTTGAAGGTTACAGTGAACTTTCCGAGCCTTTTCGGCACGCCTGAGAGGAGCCCGGTGTCAGCCGAGTAGGAGAGGCCGAGCGTGTCAAGCCCGATAAAGCTCACTGTCGCAAGCGCGCTCTCCGGGACAACCTTCCTCATGTCAAAGGAGTACGACACGTTGACAATCGCCCGGTCGAAGGCATTGAACATGAAGAACCTGCTCAGGCGCTCGCCATTATCATTCTCCTCGTCGTCACGCTTCCTTGTCTGGGCCTGCTGGGCAGAGGCCTTCCTGAGCTCCGCCGGAGACAGGCCGGCATGAAGGGGCACCGCAGCCACTGCCTCGCTGCTGTCCGCAGCAACACTCGGATCAGAAACCGAAACATTGTTGATCGGGCAGGCTTCTGCCTGAGAGCCTGAGCCGGAACGAACCTCGTCCATAAAAAAACAGCCTTTTAAAATCCACAGCATGCAGTCACGGGGAGGCGCTGCCTCACCGGCAGACGCCCGCCCCCGGCCGCCTGTTATCCTATTGTTCTCGCTATATCAAGGCCCTTCTTCGCCGTGCCGAAGAACGAGCGCTTGCCGCAATGCGGGCAGACATTCCACTCATTGTTCTTCACGCAGAGCACTCCGCCGCAGGAGCAGATGCCTATCGCACTGTCGTTGCCGCAGATGGGGCACTTGGGATGACCGTACAGATGGTCGGTATTGATCCTCTGGTTCTGCTTGCCGCCGTCAACCGAAAGGTCAAAATACATGTCCCTCATCTCGTCCTTGAGCGGATAGCAGCCCTCGAGCTGGTACTCAGCGGCTGCCCCGGAGCCGGAGGTCTTCTCGTATTTCACGAGGTAGAACTGCTCAGGCTGGTTCTGGCAGCGCCCGAGTATCACTACATGCTGCTCGTCCGGATGGGAATAGACCTCAGACTCGTCGGCGCTGGAGAGCACCTGGCTCTTCGAGGCGTCAATGCTCCCGGAGTCGCGCCTGCTGCTCGTGACGCTCTTGCTCGACGAGTTGATGGACTCGGTGATCCAGTCGAAGAACTTCTCAAAGGACGCGGTGTCGGTGTTCTTCAGGAGGAACACGTTCGGAGTGAACTCCTTGAGGATCCTGGTGTCGACGTTGTCTCCGATGGAGATCGCGACGAAGGTCGCGTTGTTCGAGAATTTGTCCTTCCACCTCTGGGCGCTCTGCGTGATGTCATCGGTCGGGTTGCCGTCGGTGAAGAGGAATATGAGCGGGCGCCAATCGCCCTTCTCCTCGTAGGAGTTCTTCTTCACGCTGAGCGAGAGATCCATCATCAGGAAGTCCATGGCATGCCCGAACGAGGTGCCTCCGCCTATCGGGAGCTTGACGCGGTCAAGAGTGTAGAGATCCTGCATGGAGACGATCTTCTTGGTCTTGCCGGCGAACACTATTACGGAAATGACCGTGGTCTCAAGGGCATAGGGGCTCTGCTTGAGAGTCCTGATGATGGTCGCGATGCCGTTCTCGACGCACTCAATCGGCTTTCCCACCATGGACTCTGAAACGTCAATGAGAAAATAAATCGGAAGCCTTCTCACGGCCAATCCTCCCCTTATCCCCGGCAGGGTATTTCCCTGCCGCCCTTTTCAAAAAATCTCCGGACATGCGCCCGGAAACAGCCATCGCATACCTCAGCACTGAGAGGCTCAGTCGGATATGTCATTCCAGCGGAGGAAGCTCTCAAAGGTATGGCTTCCCGCGGTGTCAAGCCTGATGACGTCATCGGTCAGGATGCGGAGCGGCTCCAGGCTGGTGTCCTGCCCGGCCGCGCAGGCGATGATGGTGTCGACGCAGCCGCGCCTCAGGTCATCGAGCCCGTGCCTTACATCATCGCAGGGCTCGCCGTCAGTAACGATGAAGACTATCGGCTTCCAGTCCCCCTTCTCGCCTGCCGAAGGAGGCACCACATCCTCGTCAATGCTCCTCGCGAGAAGCTCGAGCGCCTCGCCCAGCATGGTGCAGCCATGCGGCTCGAACTCAGGCACTGAGAGATCCTGAACGCTTGTCAGGGGGACGACTTCCTTTGCATGATCGCCGAAGGTGATGATGCTGACGAAGACGGTCTCCCTGGCAGACTGGTTCCGCTTCAGGCAGGAGAGAAAGACCTGAACGCCGGTTTTCATAGAGATAATCGGCTCTCCGCGCATCGATCCGGAAACATCGAGCAAAAGATATACAGGCAGTCTTCTCATTGCACCCCTCCTGGGGAGATTATACTAATTTCCGCGTAAACAGCATATATGAGAGTTGCATAATTGATTAGCGGATCAAGATGCTGGCACAAAATGCGCCTCCAGAGCGCCAGCCTGACGCATCCGCGGAGAGGGAGGATGGCGCCGGCGGCTCCCGCTATTTATCGGCTCTCATCTTGACGCTATAATTGGGGAATGAACTCAAAGTCACTTCGCGGAATTCTCTGCCTGCTCGCGGCCGCTGCCCTCCTCACGGGCTGCGGGAGCAAGCCGCCTCTCCCAGGGGGCGGCCTCTCCTTCTGCGCCTCGTCAGAGCTCAGGACACCCTCCCCATGGATTGAGGACCTGAACCAGACCAGCGCCTCGTCGGCCGCCAACATGTTTGACCGCCTGATTGAGCAGGATCCCGCCTCGCCGCACTCGTTCCTTCCGTCGCTTGCCCAGTCCTGGGAGGTGAGCGGGGACGGCCTGGAGTACACCTTCCGCCTGAGGACCGGAGTGGAGTTCCACAGCAGCAGCTTCTTTGTCCCCTCAAGGCCGATGGACTCGAGCGACGTGGTCTTCAGCTTCGAGAAGCTCATGAGGAGCGACAGCATCTACTACCTGAACGACCATGAGCTGCTGCGCTTCCCGCAGCAGTCCGGCATGACTGACCTCCTGAAGTCGGTCACCGCCCCTGACCGCAGCACCGTCGTCTTCAGGCTGCACCGGCCGGATCCGTCGTTCCTCAGGATCCTCTCCTCGGATTTTGCCGTAATCGTCTCCAAGGAGTACGCGGATTTCCTCAGGACCTTCGGACGGGATCCGGACTTCTTCAACAGCCATCCCATCGGCACCGGGCCCTTCATGTTCGATGACTTCCGCGAGGGAAAGTACCTGCGCCTCAAACGGTTCAGCCATTACTGGAAAGGCCCCGGGAGCGGGAATGTCAGGACGCTGGTCTTCGACTTCACCGACATACAGTGGCGCCGGATGATAAAGCTCATGACCAACGAGTGCCAGGTCATGAACTCGCCTGCCGTCTCCGACATCGAGTTCCTCGAGGGAAGCAGGGACACCAGAGTCTACCGGCGCGAGTTCCTGAACGAGATCCTGCTTGCATTCAACACCGAGTCGTCAGTGATGCACAACCCCTTCGTCCGCGAGGCGATCATCCGGGCGATTGACCGGACGGCCATACAGAAGATCATCTCATTCGATGACGGTTCCGCGAGCGATGCAATCATCCCGGAAACGGCATCGGGGCATGGCGCCAAGATCGTGCCGACGGTCTACCCGTTCAGCGTCGAGCACGCGAGGCAGCTGATGACGGCGTCGGAGGCAAGGCTCCCGCTGGAGCTTACTGTCTGGGCCGACAGGACAAACCTCAATAATGAGTACCGTGACTCCAGGCTCTACCAGATCCTGCGGCACGAGCTTGCCGAGATAGGCATAAAGCTCAAAATCATCAGGATGAGCCGCAGCGCGATGAGAAACCACCGTGCCAGGGGCCGCTACGATCTCGCAATCATCAACGCGCAGTTCACGCTCAGCGATCCGTCGGAGGAAATACGCAGCGTTTTCGGCTGCAGCGGCGCCGATGACAATTTCTCCAATTTCTGCGACGAGAGGATGAGGCTTGACCTCGAGAGGCTCAGGACGGAGCCTGACGAGAAGAAGAGAGTCACGATCTCCCGGGAAATCAGCAGCCGCGCGGTAGAGGCGATGTCGTTCATCCCGCTCTCCCGCACGCAGGACACCTACGTCACCCGGGAAAACATCCACGGGGTGCAGAGGACGCAGAATGAAGGTCTATCGTTTATGAATACGGTCATAGGCAGCCATGATTAAATTTATCCTGAACAGGCTGATGACGCTCGCGGGGCTCCTTTTCCTGCTCTCCGTCATAACGTTCTGGGTCAATGTCAGGATCTACGACATCGACCTCCACGGACAGCTGCTGCCTGAGTACGGGAAGTACATGCGCAACCTTCTCTGCCTCAACCTCGGGACCTCGGACATCTCAGGCCGGCCGGTTATGGATCTGATCCGCGATACCCTCCCCTCGACCGCGGGGCTCCTCTTCTCGTCGCTCATGATCTCGCTTATCATCGGAATATCCTGCGGCTCAACCGCGGCGCTGACCATTGACCGGACGACGAGCACGGTGCTCACGGACATCTCCATCTTCGCGGCATCGGTTCCGGTGTTCCTCATCGCGGTCTTCCTGATAATCGCGGTCTCGCTAAACATCACCGCAATCCCGTCGTCTGACGAGCTCAGCTACTTCTACGAGGTGCCGAGGATAACAGCCATCAGGCTTATTGACATACTGCTTACAGACTCCGGCCGGAAATCCGAGATGCTCTACAACTGCCTTCTCCACCTGGTGCTTCCCGCCGCGACCATATCGGTCCTTCCCGCAGCCGAGCTCACCAGGATCACGAGGAACTCCCTGAGGAACGTCATGCGGCAGCACTATATGCAGGCCGCCATGAGCAGGGGCTGGAGCGTCTTCTACATTGTCATATTCCACGGGCTCAGGAATGCCCTGCCGGAGATCTTCATCAGGCTGCCGGTACTCATCAACCTGTACTTCACGGCAGTCGTTACAGCAGAGTTCGTCTTCAACTGGCCGGGGACAGGCAACCTGCTGATCGCGGCCGCGCAGGACCGGGACAGGCCGGTGATCATGGGCATTTTCCTCTTCACCGCGTCAGTGCTGCTCACGCTCAACTCGGTACTGAGCCTTTTAGCAAGGTTCACGAGGCCCGTGACAGCGGAGCAGGCGAGGTGATCATGACATCAGGGACAATCCGGCACTGGGCATCCTGCCTGTGGGGGACCTTCAGGGGCAGGCCTCTTTTCCTCACCGGGCTCATCGGGCTCATCTGCTACATCATAATAATCGCGGCCGGCACGCTCTTCATGGGGCTCGATCCCTACAGGCAGAACATCTCCGAGTACTTCGTGCCGCCCTCGCTCAGCTTCAGCTTCGAGACCGGCTTCAACCGCTTCATCATGGGGACCGACGATCTGGGGCGCGACATTTTCGCGAGAGTCGTGTTCGGCGCCCGCAACACCCTGTTCGCGGCGGTATTCGCCGCGGCCGCTGCAGCGGCCGTGGGCATCGCCGCAGGGTTCGCCGCGGCCATCTCCGGAAATCCTGTCCTCAATATCCTCCGGAGAACCATGCTCTTCCTCGCCGCGACGCCCTCAGTGCTCATTGCCGTCCTGATGACGGCGATTGTCGATCCCTCGCTCAGGCATGTCGCCGAGGCTGTGGCGCTCTCCCTTCTTCCGGGCTTCATCTCGTCGTCCTATAGGATCGCCGCCGACGAGCTCAGGAAAAAGTACGTCATCGCGCTCAGAACGGACGGAGCTGGCAAAATGTACATTACCCGGATAATCCTCCGCAATACCGCCTACCTCTTTGCCGGCATGACGGCGCGCGCCTTCTCCACCGCGATCATCGACATAGCCTCCATCTGCTTTCTGGGGCTCGGCGCGCACCACGCGACGCCGGAGCTGGGGCTCATGATCTCGGAGGGCATGGCCTTCATCTACCGCGGCAACTACTGGTGCATAATATTCCCGGGAATTGCCATCGTCTCCGCCGTGCTTATAGTCAACATCGTGGGCAGCGCGCTCAAGACCGCCATAAGAAAGGGAGTTTTCGAAAATGCCTCTTCTTGACCTCAAGAACCTCTCGATAAGCCGGGGAGAGGGGGAGCGCAACAGGATAATCGACAATGTCAGCCTGACGATAGACCAGGGGGACATCAGGGCCCTTATAGGCGTCTCGGGCGCCGGCATGAGCCTCATCATGACCGCGATAGTCGGCATCAGAAGAAGGGGCCTCACCTACAGCGCCGAGAGATACAGGATTGACGGAACTGACGTGCAGAAGCTCTCACCGGCGCGGAGAAGAAGGTTCATCGGCAGGAAGATTTTCATAATCTTCCAGGACCCGAGGATGAACCTCGATCCGGCCATGACCATCAGGCGGCAGTTCCGCGAGATCCTCTCCCTCAGGAACTTCCACGACCGCTGGTACCGCTACCCGGGGTGGAAGAGCCGCCGGATGGAGAACCTCCTCATCAGAGTCGGGATCAGCAACTACAGGAAGGTGCTCAGATCGAAGCCTGGGGAGCTCACCGACATCGAGTGCCGGAAAATAAACATCGCCCTGGCCCTCGCCTACGAGCCGGAGCTCCTTATCGCCGACGAGCCGCTCTCCGCGATGTCGGTCTCGTCAGAGAGCCAGATCCTCTCGCTCCTCGACAGCGTGAACAAGAACGAGCACCTCACCATGCTCATAGGAACAAATGATCTGGCCCCTATTGCAAAGCTCGCCGGATCGGTATCGCTCCTCTACGCCGGGCAGATTGTCGAGACCGGAAAGACGCAGGCCGTGCTCAGCAGCCCGAAGCACCCGTACACCAGGCGCCTTATACGCTCAATGAACGAGATGGGAGGGGAGCTTGACCATGATGAGATGTTCTCCGAGCTCGGCGGAATATTCCCCTCCTGGCCGGAACTTCCCATCGGCTGCCGCTTCGGGCCGCGCTGCCCGATGGCAGAGAGAGTATGCCTCCGGACTCCGCCTGCGGTGAAGCTCCCGCAGGGGCATGTCTGGAAATGCCATTTCAGCGCGCCGTCTGACAGCGAGTAACAGCACAGAGGAGAGGTGAAACCAGTGAGCACTTCAGAGCAGCCGATTCTGAGCGTAAAGCATCTTTCCCTGTACACGGGAGAGCTCTCCCTGCGCTCCCTGCTCCTTGAGCACCGGCTCATCAGGAGGAAGCCTGTCCTAAGCAACATCAGCTTCGAGCTCTTCCGCGGAGAGTGCCTCGTCATAATGGATGACGGCAGAAGCAGCCTCCCGGCCCTCATCGACATACTCGCGGGCCTCAGGAGGCAGAGCAGCGGACTCATCCTCTGCAGCGGCAAGGTGCTGACCCAGGACAACCCGAGGCGGAGCAGCATCATAAGGCCAATTTTCGCCAGAAGCGAGAGAACGCTGGATAACGGGCTTGACATAGGGACAACGCTTGACATCCCGCTCCGCTTCTCAACCGAGCTCCGGCCGGAGGAGCGCCTCGCGAGGATCAGGCGCACGCTTGAGCTCCTCAGGCTGCCGCCAGACATCATCTATGAGTACCCGTCAAACATCTCGCCCGCCGAGAGCATGCGCGTCTCGCTAGCGAGGGCCCTGGTGCTTATGCCCAGAATCCTCGTCTCAAACTCCGCGTTCATGGATCTCGCGCCGACCATCCGCGCTGAGATGATGAACATCACCATGATGCTCCGGAAGGACTACCACATAACCCAGATATTTGCGGCAAGGAACATCGACATCGCCCGGAAAATCAGCGACCGCATACTCATAATGGCAAACGGGACGACGGAGGAGTTCGGTGAGACCGGGCGGGTCCTGGGGAACCCTCAGTCAGCAGGGACAAAGAAGATCCTGGAGAACTTCTCAACGAGATACAGATACTCGCCTGTAAGGGACTGAGCTCCTGAAGGCACAAAAAAAGGGCTCCTGGGAGCCCTCATTTCAAGACAGAGAGAGGATGTCAGCCGAGCTTTGCTGCGAGCTCCCCGCTGATCTTCTCAACCGGCTGGCAGCCGTCAACAGAGACGAACTTAACTTTGCCTGCCTCTGCGTCCTTCTTGTAGTAGGCAACAAGAGGCTCGGTCTGTGAATGGTAGGTCTTAAGGCGTGAGCGGACAACATCCTCCTGATCATCCGGACGGATGACAAGAGGCTCGCCGGTAACATCGTCCTTGCCCTCGACCTTCGGGGGATTGTAGACGATGTGGTAGGTGCGGCCGGATGCAAGGTGAACCCTGCGGCCGGACATGCGCTTGACGATGGAGTCATCAGGCACAACCAGCTCGACAACGAAGTCTACGTCAATGCCGTTGGTCTTCATGGCGTCAGCCTGGGCGATGGTTCTCGGGAAGCCGTCGAGCAGATAGCCGTTCGCGCAGTCAGGCTGCTTTACGCGGTCCTTGACGAGCCCGATGATGATGTCATCAGAGACCAGGCCGCCCTTGTCCATGATTGCCTTGGCAGCCTTTCCGAGCTCAGTGCCGGCCTTTACGGCTGCCCTGAGCATGTCTCCGGTGGAAATCTGGGGAATGGAATACTTCTTGGTCAGAAACTGAGACTGAGTTCCCTTTCCGGCGCCGGGAGCGCCCAACAGAATAATCTTCACTTGCTTTGTTCCCAATTATTAAGAAAACTACTGCAGAATTTTCCGGTAAAAGGCGTCAATTGTCAATGACGCGGCTTTCTTGTCTCACCGTACTTGATCCTGCGCTCCTCATAATACGCTTCCTTCATGGCGTACATGCGCTCGTCGGCAACCGTATAGAGGCTGTTCGGAGCGGTCTCAGGCGACTCCGCGTAGCCGAAGCTGAAGTAAACCGGAGTCTCCTCCTTGCCGAAGAACCTGACCTTGTTCCCCTGCACCGCCTTGAACTCGCCGGCAATGGTCTCGTGATCGTCAATATCCGAGCCCTCGAGGGTTACGACAAACTCATCGCCGCCGATGCGGAACAGGCTGGTGCGCTGGTGGCGCGACGCGATGTCCTGCAGCATGACAGCCACATTCCTGAGGAGCTCGTCTCCCCACTCGTGGCCCATCTTGTCATTCATCTCCTTGAGGCCGTTCACGTCGATGAGGAAGAAGCCGAGTCGGCTGTTGCTTACCCTGCTGTACCTGCTGATTACCCTCTCGAAGCCTAAGCGGTTCTGCAGCCCGGTCAGGCCGTCGGTGGTGGCAAGGAGCTGAAGCTTCTTGTTGAGGTAGAAGTTGTCGAAGGTCGAGGCCATGTCGCGGCAGAAGATCTGTATGATGTTGGCAACGCCCTGATCAAGAGGCGCGACCTCGCACTTGATCACGAGGACTCCGAGGCAGTTCCTGCCCACAATGGGGAAGGTATAGCAGCTGTCGGCGAACCGGTAGCCTGATATGCCCATGATCTCTTCGTCAGAAGGTACGGCAAGCCCCACGTCAGGCTTGGGGGACTCAAGCTCCTCCTCGTTCCTGACCCTGAGCTTCAGGTAGAAGTTGTGGTGCAGGTCAAACTCCGAGACCGCCTTCTGGTAGATCTGGAACATCTGGGAGTACTCAGGCCTCTCGCTCACCTGCGGGCGGCAGCTGATGATCGCGTTGTTGACCTTGTTGTTCTGGCTTATCCTGTTGAGCGTCGTCCGGAGGGCGAGAGTCCTCTCCTCAACCTTCTTCTCCAGGTTGGCCTGGTAGTCCTTGAGCTCCTTGGACTGCTTCTCGAGCGTGTCGTTCTTGGCCTTGATGGACTCAGCCTGGGTCTGGACAATATGGTACTGCATCTCCTCAGAGCGCTTGAGGCTCACAACCAGGTTCATAACCTGGTTGATCTCGGCGACCGAGAACTTCTGGGGAATGACCTCCTGATTGTTCTGAACGCGCCTGATGTTGGAGAACAGCCTGCCGAAGAGGAGCATCAGCCAATAGCCTATGATGGTGGTGAAGAGCGTCGTTACGACGGCAAGGAACACGGTTACCTCAAGCTGCAGGATGATGGATCTCATGATTGCAGCCCTGATCCCTTCCTTGGTTCTCGAGAGCGTTACGTAGATGGTGACAGCCTCAGCGACTCCGTCGGCCTTGACGTTGATAGGAGTGTGCTTGCTCACGTAATTGTCAGGTATTACCCTCTGCTCCCTCGTAACCTGGATCTTGGAGCTCATCCTGTCTCCTGCCATTACCTCGGCAAGCCGGTTGAGGGGGACGACGACAAAGGCGGTGCCGATGAACTTCGGGCGTCCTGCAGCCTGATCGCTCACATAGACAGGAGACGCGTAAATCAGTCCTATATGCCCGTTCGGGATAATCTGATCGTTGCTGAGGAAGCCAAGGTAGTTGACGCCGTTGTTGAAGCTTACGGTCTTTACTATCCCGGGGAACTCCCGCGAGACAGTAAGGTAATGAGCATACTTCTGATCCGTTGCGGCTACGGTGCGCCCCTCAGAGTCAATGACGGCAGAGAAGGTTACGAAATTGAACTCCTTGGTCAGATTGGTTACGCCTTCCCCGATTTTTGAGAGGTATTTCTTCCTGCTTTTATCGCTGTCCGCTGACGGGAAGCTTGATCCTGCGTTTCCGGTAATGCGCTCTGTCTTGTCAAATGCCCTGATGAGGGTTGAGTGGAGGTAGTTGTCGGCGAACCTTGAGTCATAGTCCATCGAGGTGAGGATATTGCTGAAGGACGAGTCCCTCATCACGCCGTAGTTCAGGACGGCAATATAGACAACTGAGCCGACAAAAAGGACCCAGAGGAAGATCAGGACATATCTCAGCTTGATCCTGCCGTTCGCGAGGCCTGATTTGCTGACAGCCTGCTTCCATAATTCGGGAATGGCATTGTTAATTTTATTCATAGCTCTCCCGATAAACAAAACAGCCGGAAAATTTTCTGAATGGCTATTATAAAAAAAACATCCGGCATTAAAACCGGCACAGTACACAAATTTTAAACAACGCCCGGCCCTAAGGCAAATCAATGCAGAATAAGAGCAGCTCGAATCGCATTCTGCATGCCCTGCCTATGAGAAAATGAAAATTCTGCATGGGAGAAAGCCTCCTGAAGCTGTTTCTTCAGAAGTCACAAAAAAAACCCGGAAACAAATTCCGGGTTCATCAGAAAAAATCAGGAAGACACCAGATTAGAGAGGAACACCGATACGGTGAGCAACTTCCTCATAGGCTTCCATGACGCCGCCGAGGTTCTGACGGAAACGATCCTTGTCGAGCTTCTTCATGGTCTTCTTGTCCCAGAGCCTGCACCCGTCAGGAGAGAACTCATCGCCAAGGAGGAGCTGGCCGTGGAACTTGCCGAACTCAAGCTTGAAGTCAACAAGGATAAGGCCTGCGTCGTCGAAGAGCTTCTTGAGGACGTCGTTGATCTTGAGGCTCAGGGCCTTCATCTGATCGATGTCCTCCTGGGTGCCCCAGCCGAAGGAGATGATGTGGGAGTCATTGACCATAGGATCATGAAGGGCATCATCCTTCAGGAAGAACTCAAAGGTCGGAGTCTCGAGCTTCTGGCCTTCCTTGACAGGAAGACGCTTGCAGATAGAGCCCGCGGTGTAGTTGCGGACAACGCACTCTACAGGAACCATCTCAAGCTTCTTGACAAGGAGCTCGGTGTCGCTGAGAAGTCCCTCAACCTGGGTGGGAATTCCGGCAGCCTCGAGCTTTTTCATGATAAAGTAATTGAACTTGTTGTTTATCATGCCCTTGTTGTTGAACTGCTGAATCTTTAATCCGTCAAAGGCGGAAGTATCATTTCTGAAGAAGATAATCAGCTTTTCAGGATCATCGGTAGCATAGACAGTCTTAGCCTTACCGCGATAGAGTTCAGCTTTCTTTTCCATTTAAAAACTCCGGTTAACATAACACTGGAAACGAGCAGCATGCCCGCTTCCCTTAAAAACCTTACCTGCCCGACACCCTGACAGTCTTGGACGTGCTCTGCCTCAGGGAGTCAGCGAGCGCATTGGCGAACCTGAAATAGAGCCTCTCGACAGTCTCAGGAGGCAGCCTTTCATTGTCATCGTCATAGAACTGTATGGTAGCCTTGCCTTCTGCAAGCCCGACCTCAATGCGGTAGTCGTCCTCGTCGATGGCGAAGGGATCAATGCCCTTCTCACGCCAGAATGAGGCGCTGGGCTCATCATAGCTCACGATAATCGAGCCGCGGATCTTCTCGCTTTCGGAGATCTTGAATCCGTACTCGGGGAGCATCCGGAGGAGGACATCCCAGACCGTGTCGTATGACGCGCCGACCTCCCAGCCCTGGACTCCGTTGTCGCCCTCAAGCATGGAAATCTCGATCTCCGTGCGGGCGCGCTCCCTCTCCTCATCCGTCTGCCTCTCATAGTCAGCCATGATCTGGTTGATGAAGGATCTGGTGTACCTGTTCATGGCAAACTGATCCATCCTGACATTGAGGCGGTTCTCGCCTTCGAAGAGCTTGAAGTTGGTGAGCTCTGCCGAGATGCCGATCTTATGCTCGCGGTAGTCACGAACAACGTAGATGTTGTACTTCTGCCTGGCGTACCTCTCATCGTCCTTCGCCTTCACGGGAGTGTAGGCCTGCATGACGGTGTCGGTTACGAACCAGTCGGTGGAAATCTTCCTCTCCCCCAGGTTCGTGCTCTCAATCCCGATCCCGCGGCGGTGGAGGAAGCCCAGCACCTCATTCCACACGCGGTTCAGGTACTCATCCGAGCCCGGTGTGATATCGTTGAGCCATACGGTCGAGAGGTTGCCGTCGTTCGCAACATAGGAGTTCGGAACGCTGCTGTAGAGCTGGATGGGGCTTCTGATATCGATCTGATCGCCGACCGGACGCTCGACTTCCGAGTTGGTCTTCGAGAGATCCACCCGGTAGGTGCGGGTAAACTTGAGGTTGTTTTTAGAGGTGATGCGGAGATCAGCAGGCTTGCTGAGAGCCCTCAGGTATCCGAAACCGTTCTCTGCAGTCTCATTGCCTGTGGAAAAGTCCAGGATCTTGCAGCCACTCAGTGCTGAAGAAGAAAGGACCGCGGCCGCAATGAGCAGGCAAAGTCCGTGATTCCTATTTTTCAACATTGTCAAACCTGTGCTGATGCTGAAACAACCTCTAAAATTATAGCACATGAAAAACAGCCCTGAACCTATATGGCAAAAAACTTGGAATTCACCCAGGCCACGGTGAAGTACGTCGCTGCCGCCGCCCCAATGGTCAGGAGGATGTACCTGAGCACTGAGTTTCTCTTCACGATCTCATAGAGCGCGATATAGGTCGGGAACAGGCCGAAGAGGTACCTCGGGAAGGTGTTGATGCTGGTGAGTATGGGCACAGTGCAGCAGATGATCATGAAGACGAACTCCGCCCAGAGCCTCCGCCACAGGAGGACAAAGGTGAGCAGGTAGCCGACAACGATGCTTATCGCCATGTAGGTCTTGCGCCCGCCGGTCATGAGGCCGCTCAGCCAGTAGTCAAACGGGTTCCCGATAACCCTGCCCCAGGCGAACTGGATGTTCTTGAACGCCTCTGAATCGCCGATATAGTAGTAATATAAGGTCATCAGAAGGAAGAACGGCATCGGCACAATGAACACCGCGAGGAGCGACTTCATGGCTGGGAGCTCGAGCCGCAGGAAGCTCATTATTCCGTATGCCCTGACCGCCTCGATGAATATCACGAATACCGACATTACCCCGAGTACCTTGGTCCCGGTCATGAAAAATCCGCATACCGCCGCAAGAAGCCACAGCCTCCTGTACGAATAGTAGAAGAGCATCGAGGTCAGCATCAGGAACAGCGACTCGGTATAAGGCGCAATGAAATACACCTCATACGGGCAGAAGCACATGAAGAAGATTACAAAGTAGATCTTGTAGTCAGGAACGCCCCTGAGGAGAAAGCACTTCGCAATGAAGACAAGAGCCACGAGGAAGCAGACGTTCGAGATCAGGTAGAAGGCATCAAGGATCGATATGCCTAGAAGCTCATAGAGCAGCCTCGCGAGCCCCGGGTAAACCGGCATGAATGCCCAGTTCGCCGCATGCCCGGTCGTGAGTCCGTGAGGATAGTTGTCGTAGCCGAACTGCGCGATGGTGGAGTACCAGTAGCAGTCAAAGGAGCAGAACGCGTCAGCCGTCCTGTCCCACATGTTGAACATGCCCTCAAGGGTAAGCGCGTCGCCGGAGCCGAAGTTGATGTAGCCCATCAGCCCGATGAAGTAGAAGAGGATCCGGCTTGCGGTGAAGGCGCAGAGGATGACTATCAGATACCGGTACTTAAGCCAGGCGCTGCCCGCTGCGGCCTCTGCCGCAGGCTGCTCATTCTGCATTGCTGACGGAGCCTCCCTCTTTTTTCTGGTCTGTTCCCTTGAACACCATGAACTTCGACAGGAAATAGGTCACGAAAACCACCGATACTGCGGCGATGAATATCGGGAGGAATCCTCTTATGTCAAAGGCGGTGAGCACGTTGATGATCAGGATCCTGATGAGGTAGGAGAATACCGAGACCCCGAAGAACTTGATGACGCTGCCGCCCTTCCTGAAGGTGAAATAGCGGTGCCCGACATAGGATACCGAAAATGCCACGATGAAGCCGATGGTCGCGACTATCGCCTCATGCCTCGACAGGGACTCCACGAAATGGATGAGGCAGAAGCAGATCCCGAGGTCCACCACCGTCGCGAGGCCTCCAACGATGCAGAACCTGATGAAGCGCATCAGCGAGGCGGATGAGAGAAAGGGGAACTTTCCGGCAGGGGCAGCCTGCTGTGCCCCTGCGCTGATTTTTTCTTCAGGTGAGCTCATTTGGTCTCGCTGCTCCCTGACTTGTCTGCTGTGCCGGCGGGCTCTTCTTTTTTCCTGCTTCCGTCACTCTCGTGGGTTGCGGAAAGGCGGCCGGACACGCCGTCAATCACATAGAGCGGCCTGCCCTTTACCTCATAGTAGATTCGGCCGACGTACTCACCGACGACACCGATGGAGATGAGCTGCACTCCGCCGAGGAACAGGACCACGCACATGATTGAAGGATAGCCCGGAACGTCAATGCCGAAATAAAGCGTCTTCGCGATCATGATGATCATGTAGAGGAAGGCGAGGCTCGAGATGAAGAGCCCGACATAGCTCCAGATCCTGACCGGGATGCTTGAGAAGCTGAATATGCCGTCAAGGGCAAAGTTCCAGAGCTTCCAGAAGTTGAACTTGGAGGAGCCGGCTACGCGCTCAGGACGCTTGTACGAGACTGCGCAGGATGAGTGGCTTGCCCAGGCGAAAAGCCCCTTCATGAAACGCTGCTTCTCTGAAAGCTTGTTGATGGTGTCAATAACCCTGCGGTCAATCAGGCGGAAGTCGCCGACATTTACCGGGATCTTGGTTTTGGAGCTCATGAAGTTGAACACATGGTAGAACCACTCCGCAGAGAAGCGCTTCATCACGGTGTCCTCGCTGCGGTCTGCCCGGAGGCCGTAAACGGTATCGTACTTGCCGTCGCCCTCCTCGTATTTCTTGAGGAACTCAAGCACAACCTCAGGAGGATCCTGCAGATCCACGTCCATCGGGACCGCGAAATCACCGTCAGCGACCCTGAGCCCCGCGGAAAGGGCCGGCTCCTTGCCGAAATTCCTTGAGAAGTTCACCAGCGAGACGCGCCTGTCAGCCGCGATGACCTTATTGACCTCGGCAACCGTATTGTCCCTGCTGCCGTCGTTGACAAAGATGATCTCGAGGTGATCATGAATAGGCTCAAGGGCCCTGTCGAGCTCCTTCATGAAAGGGGCGATTGAGACCTCCTCATTGAAGACCGGAACAATAATCGAAACAAGATAATCTTTTTTCATAATAGCCCGCCGTTTTCACTCATCATTCAGCTTTGTCAGGACTATCAGTCGAGAGACAGCCTGTAAAATATTATACTTTTATCCGATTCAAGATAAACATGGTTTAGGGCATTGTAGTCGTTGGTCATATCCGAGACATCAAGATCGGTCTCCAGAAGGTAATGCCCTTTTTCAGGAAACTTCAGCACTCTCTCCGTCCCGCCTGACTTCACTTTGAGCACCGCCGGCTCGGAAACGGCAATGTCTGCCCTCATGGTAAGCGAGTCAGGGACATAGTAGAGCCCGAAGACAAGGCTCCCCTTTCCGCTGAACACCGTGCCGGAGCCATTGCTCTCGGGGATTGACCAGCCGTCGCGGGACAGGATCCACGCCCTTTCAAAGGTCATGTCGAAAGCCGTCCCCGGGATGTAGATCTGTGTCTGGTTTACATTGTAGTTCCTGAGGTTCTTCCTGATGTAGTAATTCTCATACATCGTGCTGACCTTCGGGGACTCAAGATGAGAGCGCAGAAGCGTAAAGCTGTAGAAAGCCCCGAGGACCACGATCAGGGCAAGACACAGGAAACTTGCTGCTTTGTCTTTCATAAAAGCTCCCGAAAAGAAAATGCCGCCGCAGATTATAGCGCCGCAGCGGATGTCATGAAGCACTGTCTCTGTTTTTCCCTGATGAACAGCGGCTTATAAGGTGCCGGCAACAGCATGCCGACCACGAGCGGAAGCTGCATCACGGCACTGAGGCCTTATTGCTGACTTTCCTGTGCGCTGCGGGATGCTCTTGTGCTTAACTGAAGTCAGTAACAGGACCTGCGAAAACGGCGGCATCCGCCTGAACGGGCTGTTATCATATTGCCGTACACTGAGGGAATATCATGAAAAGCTTAATTCAGCGCGTCAGCAGCGCGAGCGTCACAGTAGGTGCCGAGACAGCAGGACAGATAGGTGAGGGGCTTCTTGTGTTTCTGGGCTACGAAAAAGGCGACAGCCTTGAAACCGCAAGGAAAAGCATCGACAAAATCATCAGAATGAGAATCTTTGAGGACAATGCCGGGAAGCTCAACCTGGATATCACGCAGCACGGCGGATCGCTCCTTCTTGTCTCGCAGTTCACCCTGGCGGCGGATCTGAGCCGCGGGCACAGGCCCGGATTTGACAATGCCATGCGCCCGGATGAGGCAAAGGTGCTGTACGACAGGACCGTTGCCTACGCAAGGGAGCAGTTCAGCGGCAGCGTTGAGACCGGGCGCTTCGGCGCGGACATGAGGGTGTCGCTCGTCAACGAAGGTCCCTGCACTTTCATGCTGAGCCTCTGAGAAATCAGGCCTGCACAGACTGAGGGTCACACTTCTCCGCCCCGGAGGAGCCCGTCAGGCATGAAATCCCCAAAGCAGTCCTGATCCAGGCCTCACGGATTTGAAGCCCCAGCACAGGAGTCAGACTTCCTTTCTCAGAAAATTATTTCATGGCTCCGAACGAACCGGAGATACATACTGATCTGCCGGCTGGAACTTCCATGTCAGGTCATGACTTTGGGCAGACGCGCAGCTCAGGGCTGTGAAGAATTGGCGCCCTCGTGATTCACCATGGCAGAAAAAAGCCCTCCGTGAGGAGGGCTTTGCTCGGAAGGCCTCAGTTTCTTACAAAACTCGGCCGGGATTCAGTCAGACTTGCTGCTTACCAGGGAGTCTCATTGTCAAGAATGTACTGGTATGACTCCAGCCTGAACGGCTCGCTGGTGAGAGGTGTATCTTCAATTCCTTCAAGTTTGCCGCTTTTCTTCGCCTTTCCTTCCTTTTCGCCTACGTCAACGTTTGTCATGGCAGTGGTCTTCACTTCGCCGTCGGATCTTGTCGTGGTGATCACAACGTCAGTTGCGAGGCCTCCGAAGTTCTTCTGATGATCTCCGTAATCTCCGGAACGGTAGTCACTGGGCTGATCCTGGGTGCTCAGGTTTTTCAGTGCGTACAGATCAAGCTCGTACTGATAGCCCTGTGCACTGCTCTTGCAGGGATCCGACGTCGGTGAATTGGTATTGACGACAAACTTCCTGTCATTTCTTTGAGGATTGGAAATAACCATCTCAGCCTCGTTAACCTTCTTTTCATCACCATCCTTGTAAGTTATGGGCATGAGATCAACTACCAGTCCCTTGAAGTCGGTCCCCTTGGGAGAAGTCTTAACAAAGGAGATCTTTCTCACGGCAGGATTTTCGGATCCATTGGCCGCGCTGGCCTCCTCATCGTACTTGGTCTGGGTAACGGAGACACCCTCACTGTCCCTGGTCAGGGCAGCAGGCGATGCGGTGAAGTCATCAACTATCGTGTAGAGCGAATGGATAGGACGTGAGATCTTAGTGCCTTTCGCGTCCGTCAGAAGACCATCCTCGGCAACAAGGAACCTTCCGGTACCCCAGCTGACGTAAACGCTCGGATGACCGCTTTCGGCATCAGGATTGACCCCTACCGCAGGAGTAGTGGTAATGCTCTGCCTCAGATTCTTGGAGTCATAGGATACAGCTATCCTGTGAAGGTCATCAGCAGAGACGGCATCTGCGGAGCTGCTGTCAAGGCTCTTGTCGCTCGCGATGTTCAGCCTGTACAGGTTTCCGTCCAGATCACCGGCGTAGACATAGTCCACATAACCGTCGCTGTCGGAGTCGTAGATGGTAGGCTCTGCCATGCCGTTCTTGTACGTCCCGGCATATACAGGAAGCGACGCGGTGAGTGACGAATCCTTAGCCACAATGTTGTTGACAAACTTGCCCTTCAGCACATCGACAATAAGAAGCGCTGAGGTATTGCCTTCATCATCCCCGGGAGCGTTATATCCGTTGCCGTAAACCGCATAGACACGGGACGAATTGGTGCCGGTCTTGTGCAGGAAGAGCTGCGGGGCCCTGGGCATGCAGCCTACAAGCTTGTTGGAAGTGGTAGCATCAAATCCCCACTTATACAGTTTCTGAATATCGTCAGGATTGGTGACCTTCTTTGCTTTGCCGCTGTCATCGGCGACTGCTGACAGGCTGCTGAGATCAAGGGCATAGCCTCCCCTGAACTTCTTGCCGTATGTGCCGAGAGCAAGTACGTGAGTCTTGGGATTCCCTTGGTACACGGTCTCGTACGAGAAAACCCTGACAGTGCCGTCAACCATGAACCGGTGCGAATATCCCGGGATGGCATACTCGACAATAGGGCTCGAGGGCAGCTCAGCATCACCGTCTACAGCAATGGTGTGAGGAATGATCGCAAACAGCTCCTCTCCGGTCTTGTCGCTGATGACATGAATCATGCCGTCGTTGCCGCCGAATACCACAAAGCCGAGACCGCCTGCGGTCTTGCCGTAAACAGGGGTTGAGTCCTGGATATCGCCGTAAAGCGAGCCGGTCTCGCCGCGGTTCCTGAAGCCGTTAAAGGTTGCAGGATATCCCAGAAGCGCTACCTTCTTCTTGACTGACGCAGGATTCTCTCCCTGCTCGGTGGTCTCAAGCGACCTGTCGCCGTACATATAGCTGACAAACTCTTTTGCAGCGTCAATCTCGGCATCAGAGCCTGCGGTGAACGCGTACTCGGTGCGGAGCCTTGCGGTTATGGCCGCATAGCTCTCATCATCCATGCAGTAAAGGCTGTTGTCGGCATTCGCACCGCCGTCGCACACACTGAAGAGGTGCAGATTGCCGTCCTTGTCAGTAATAAAGATATTGCGCCTGTCTTTTACCGACGAGGGGTTGTCGGCAGGATACTGCTGGGCAAGCTGCTCACCGGCCTTCCAGTTGATGTACTTATCATCGGCAAATATGACGCCGTTGACTACCTTGTAGCTGACAATATCTCCGGT